>VTLG01014778.1_pt1 | contig 26867 bp, 34 predicted proteins | sample 4694571 | NCBI WGS metagenome assembly VTLG01 (sample SAMN12604809, study PRJNA352737) | marine metagenome | biome: ENVO:00000447; feature: ENVO:00000209|ENVO:00000569|ENVO:01000036; material: ENVO:00002151; isolation source: viral sequences binned using virsorter ...
GGTATTCTATGGAAAGGACATCACCATTTTCATTTTTCTTTACAATCCAATTAGGGTGAGGGTCTATATGAACACTAGGTTTGGTACTAGAAGTACCTTCATCTGTTATTCTTTCGCCATTATATATCTTATAACGCCAAGCCATATAAGATTATAACAATAGTAATTTGATTTGTCTATGCTCCTGAAGGATTAAATCTAGATATAGGAAAGGATTCAAATTCTACACAATGTGTATCTACTACAGTAACTTTCTTATAATCATCAGATTTTTTTTCATAATAATTCATAAAATTTGCTTGAGCATTTACACATTCATCTTCAGTTTGGTATAGATAAACATTATATTTTACTGATGGTAAATTAGGTGATGATAATAACATAAGCATTAACCATATCTTAGTCATTCTTTTTCTTTTTTTTACTTTTTATTTTCTTTAAATCTTTTGTTAGCATTTCTATTTGAGTTTTCATTTTAGCTACTTCAATAGAAAGGTTAAAAGTTTGATTAAGATTCCATGTACCTAATCCAATTAAAACTGCAGCTACTATTGATATAATAATTTTTTCCATTATTTATCTTTCCATATAAATTCTTGTTTAACAGTCAAACCTAATGATTGTTTTTCTTGGTCTTTATCGCTATCTCCTTTATCAATATCAGTCATACTTGTTGTTGTAGACACAGTAGTCTTATGAGGTTTCATAGACATACCATCATATAAAGAACAACCATACATATTAGCTGCTAATAAAATTGCATAACCAAACATTTTTTTATTCCCCATACTTATCTTCTATTATTCGTAGTATTTTCATATTACCTTCACTATCAGGTACAAGTTCAGCTTTAACTTTACCACATTCATAACGAATAACATTTTCTCTATTATCACTAAGATTTCTTTCAGCCTCACGCTTAGCTTTAAGGCAGTGAGATAATCCATTTGTAATCATATGCCCATCTAAACTACCATTAACAAACATACATAAACTAAACACATACTCAATGACCATTAGCTTCCCTCACTTTATCTTTTAATTTTTCTACATCAGCTTGAAGTTTTTCTACTTGGTCTTTTAAGAAATCGATATTCACTTTATTATGCATACCTCCTTCAAGTTGTTGTGTATGTTTTTCTACCTGTCCAGCTATATGTTCTATTAACATAAACTGTTCGCTGTCTGCTGGTAAAGAACCCATTTCTCCTCTCGGCCATTTAATTCTAAATTCAGTATTTTTTTCAACATCAGTAATCATTAATTTTCCATTAGTCTCAATATTATTTAACCTTTCAATAATTCCAAAATATGCCCATACAGCAGTAGCTACTGCTCCTAATAAACCTAAAAGATTTTTAAGAGGTAATCCTATTTCTGTTTTATCTGAAAGGGAAGCCATCTACTAAGCTCCACATGATTCACAATCTTCAGGACATTTACAATCTTCTTTTGTATTTGCTCCACAATCAGGACAAGGATTAATCATTTTATGAACCTTTTAATCCATAATGATTAATTGTTGCTGACGCCATAGTTCCACTATCAAAATAAAATTTCATTCCAGTAATTGCATTTGAACTATCAGCCATACAACCAGAGCCTTGCCAACAAACATTAGCACCAGCTCCATTTCTTTCACCACCACCAAGCCACCATAACCTTTTTAATGACGTTTCATCTGGTTTACCTAACCAAAGTGTTAATCCACTTTTATATGTGGCATAATTATCAACTGTTCCCATTAATATAAATTTACTTGTACTAGTAGATTCATTTGTATAAGTCGTACCATTAGCACCTAAACCAGTACATGAATAAACATAACCACCAGTTTGTTCTGTGCTTCCACCAGAACCAGTTAGAACTCTCCCATTAAATGCTTGTCCATCATCACTTGGGTCTAAATTATTTACAACAAACATGTGTGTATCGTAAGTACCATCAAAAGAGGTTGTAAAAGAAAGTGAACTAGCAGAAGTGGTTGATTGAGATTGTATTAATTTAAAATCAGCAGATAAGCCAGTTAAACTAGCTCCACTAATAGCTGGTAAATTACCAGTTAATATTGTTGCATCTAAAGCTGTTGCTGACCTTGCATTAAGTTTTGTTAGTGCCATTAATCTGCCTCCTCTATTGTATTACCATCTTCAACCCATTGAAGAATTTCTTGATAGTGTCTATTTTGTTTATCGTGTGGTGCTTGAATAATTTCACCACTAGAATAAGTTATGATGTAAGTATTACTCCAAACTCCATTATCGTTATTGTGTTTTTTTACTATGCTTATCATTTATAACTCCGAATCTGTTGCCATTTTTGCAAAGTAGTAACCACTATCATTACTTGCCGATTGTGCTTTTTGTGCCAACAATCCATATTGACTTAAATTATTTGCACTACTAATTACTGTGCTGTTAAATCTATTATTATTGCCTAATATACTTGAATAACTAGAAACATAAGATGGAGTTGCTCTATGTTCTACTGCAAAAGTAGTAGCACCACCATAGCCACCACCAGTTGTATCACTATAATAACCCATTGTAGAATATTGAAAATATCTTTTACATCTAGTTAAATTATCTCCAAAACTTTCATGTTGAAAAGGTGGTAAACTAGAAGAAGTAAATTCGCCTACTTCTAATTGAACACCTGTAATTTCCCAGTTGTTAGATGTGCTATCAGCATTATTAACTTGACCAACAAAAGCATTAGCACTTGAATCAGCCGCCCAAGTAGTTGCTAAAGTACCACTTGTATAACTACTTCCCATAGCAATACCAAAACTCATTTGTATTCCTGTTGTATTATCATTTGCAATAACTGTTCCTGTGGTATCAGCTGGAAAATTAAGCACCTTTTTTTCCCATGTATTAGATGATGAAACTGTATAAGCTATTGAGCAACTTCTATCGGCATCTGGTTTATACATTTTAACAATGTTTGTACCTGTCTTAGTTGCTTTTATCCAAAAAGATAAAGTTAATTTTTCAGCACTAGCTGTACCATGTTTAAGTAATTGTAAATCTTGACCTTCAAAATTATAATCAATTCTACATTGTGAGTTTGCTGTTGGAGAACCATTAGCTGTTGTATTATCCATTTTTAAAGATTTAGCAAAACCATCAGTAAAAGCATCTCCACTTGATAAACTTTCCTGTGTTTGTGTCCATGTACCAATAAAAGCACCAGAATTATTTGTTCCAAATCTATCTACTGTATAAAAACCACCACCAGTTATTGAAGCTGTTGATGTTCCTCGTTGAGCCACAACCATATCGCCATTTATAATTAATGGATTTGCATTAGGTCTTAAAGTTGGAACTACACCACTAGCAATTTTAGCGGCAGTTACATTACCATCAGTAATTTTTGCAGTAGTTACAGCATTTGCTTGTAGCTTTGCAGTAGATACTGTGTCATCACTTGGAGTACCAATATCATTAACATTACCTAATACTAAAATAAAATTAATTACATCAGAACTTGCAAGAGAACTTGCAAAAACTATTGTATCATTAACTATTGTGAACGCATCTACTGGAGCTTGAATAACTCCATTCAAAGAAACAATACAATGATTAGCTGATTGAGGATATACAGCAACACTATTTTGTCTAAGGTTAAATGTGGTTGCACTTGAAGTAGTTATACTATCAAGTTTTTTAAAATCTCCTGTTGTTGGAGTAGCTCCTACATATGTCATAGCTTATCCATTTCTGTTTTTAATAAAGCCCATGTGATTTCACTATGTGGACAGATTTTAGAAGATGTTGCATCTTCGCCGTCTGTTCCTGTGTTCCATAATATATTATTATTGTAATCATTCTCTGTTTCAATGCTTCCATTAACTGTGCATTCAACATCAGATTTTAAAACTCTTACTGCTGTCCAAAATTTATTATGTTCGCCTATGCCCATTATGCCCCTACCTCCATTAAAAGAATACCAAGTCGTGAACTACCACTATTTAAGTACCAAGTATTGGCATTAGTTTTTATATAAAGTGTATAATCTACTGCTGATGTAGTATTAGGACTATCTAAATAATTAAATGTAGTAGTTGGTTTTGCATAACCTCCAGCTTCATTTAATGCTTCAAGCATTATAGTTGTTAAATCTGAAAAACCTCCACCACCTATTTGTCTATAAACTTTTATTTGACCTTCAGCAGGACCACTAGCAAAAGTACCACGACCTCCATTAATAAACATTGCTATTTTAGAACTTGTTGCACTAGGTGTAATTTGGTCTGTAATAACAGTTGAGCCAAAGCTTGTGCTAGATGTTGATATAGTATCAGTAAAAGATGCTGCTTGAACTTGTAATATTTTTCCAGCAGATATAGAAGTTAGGTTTGTTCCACTTAAAGCTGGAAGTGTAGAGCCACCTAAATTTTCTGCTGCTATTTTACTGAATGCCATATCTTATTCCTTTGGATTATCCGTTTTAATTTTTTGTATTCTTGTTTTCCAAGCATCTATATCTTTAAATATTTCGTCTAGTTGGTCGCCAATATTTCCATATGATTTTTTTCTAGTTGCACGAATTTTATTGTTGTTTTCTAATTTAGTTGCATCACTTTCAAATGTGTTAAGTTGTTCGTCAGTTGGTTTTGCTTCTGCAACATTCCATTCTTTAATATATGAACCATCTCCATCATCTTGAAGAATAACATCTTTTTGAAAATCCACTTCTCTATCTAAATATTTTCTTATTTTATTACTTAACTGTGCCATTATCTAATTTTAAAACCTCCAAATACTGATTGAAAAACTGTATCACTAGAACCACTATTTTGATAACCTTTAAATTCTACATAATCTGTTGCTGATAAATTCATTATCATCATACTTAAAACAGTTGGGTGTCTGCCACTTACAGAACCATCTGGCACAGTTTCTTGTCTACTATGACCTAAAGAACTTCCATTAACATGAAATTCTCCCTGACATCTGTTAGGGTCATAGTTATTAATTCTAAATGAGCCATACATATAATATGTACCATCTTGACCAGCTGGACAAGTAAATCGTCCATTTGATGTATCATAACAAGTGCCACTATTTTGAACTACTGTAGCATTAATAAGTGTTGTAAATGTAGAATCTGCAAATGTACTATTAGCTGTTTTATAAGCAAGAAAACAAGGTTCATTCATTATATAATTAAAATCTACTCTTTTTAATACTCCTCCATCACTTATAACTGCTTCATCTGTAGTTGCTGGAACATCATCTAAAGCTGTAGCTCCTGTAATGCTTGTGACATCAAAACCACTAGGAGTTTGCCAACTATTATCACCACGAAGGAAATTTGAACTTGAAGCTGTTCCTGTTGCTGATAATTGTGTTAATCCTACACTTCCAGCAGTAGGATTTACTGACTGCATTACTTTATTTAAGTAATACACAGTTACGACATCTGCCGAAACTAATGTGCCACCTAATGTAACAGTTTTATTTCCAGTTCCACCTACCGAATAAGTATTCTTATCTTGTACGATATTATTCCATACAACAAGTATATCTTCTTCGGCTGATATTTCATGTGAAAGAGTTACTGTATTAGTCGTTAGACTGGTAAATCTTTCCTGAATACCAGAATCAAAAGTAGTAGCTGGTTGTTGCCCAACATAAGTCATAAGCTATTAAGTAATCTCCATTATTGACAATGTACCTGAAACTTTATCTGCAACTGAACAATCAATTTGTAGTACATCTGTAGTTTCCATTACAACTTTACTTCCAGCTAATATCTCCAAACTGGATTTTGCTGGAATAACAACATCTTTAGCTAGAAACGCAGTACCATTAGCTACATTGTTTGCTCCACCACGATTTGCAGTATCACTAACTAACTCTACTTCAACAGTTACAGAAGTAGAATGAATATTAGTTAAACGCAAACCAAGAACAACAGTAGTGGTACTACCAGCTACAGTATACATAACATAAGGTGTTCCAGCCGAAGCTGGTTCAGCTGCAAAAGTAACAGTTTTAAATGTATTAGCCATATTACCTCCTTACCTTTTTAGTTTAATTTTACAACGCACACCCATTACCCTAACGCTATCGCTAAGCTAGTTGCTGTTGCTTCAGTTACTGGTCCTGTCGGTCCAGCTGGACCTGTCGGTCCTGAAGGTCCTGTAGGTCCTGTAGGACCAGCTGGTCCTGTACTTCCTGTAGGTCCACTTGGTCCAGTCGGTCCTGAAGGACCAGTCGGTCCAGTAGGACCAGCCACATTACTTTCTGATGCTGGAACATAAGATATACCAATTTCATCAGCATTACTAAAAGTGCTATTACTTGCAATATGTGTTACATTAATTTTTGTATAACCTGATGCATTAGTATTAGCTGCATTAATTTTAAAGTGAGCAAATTTTGTACTGTCATCAAGTTTAAATATTCTTAATCGACCTTTGTTATCAGATGAACCAACATCATCTATAGAATCTATCCATGCAGTTACATCTGTTGTATCTATGTTTTCATCATCAATATATAATTGCGTAACACTAGATACTGTTCCATGATTGTATCGTAGATTACCACTTGATGGGTCATTATCTGTAGTTGTTGTGCTAAATCTATATTTAACTGTATCTCCACCAAATGCTGTTGAAGAACCAGAAGGACCAGTTGGACCTGTTGGTCCAGTCGGACCTGATGGACCACTTGGACCTGTTGAACCAGTAGGTCCAGCTGGACCTGTAGGACCACTAGGACCAGTCGGACCAGCTACACTTGATGCTGGACCAGTCGGACCAGTAGGACCTGTAGCTCCAGTTGCTCCAGTTGGAACACCAAAAGTAAAGACACCAGTTGTTGTATTAAGAGCTGCAGTTGCTGGACTACCAGCTGGTACAGTTGAAACAGCAGCACTAAAATCTAAATGTACTGTTTCTAAAGCATTAGCTGAGCTATTCCATTTAACTCCTTTGTGTGCTACTGGCTCAGGAAATGTTTGGTCTAGGTTAGCATCTACTGTAGTTGCTTTAAGTAGAGGCGACCTTCTAATATTAAATTCTTGTTGAGCTACTTTTGCTGTTAGTTTATCAAATTCTGTATTTAAAGAATCTATTTGAAAACTACCTGAAGTAGCGAAATCTGTTGTTCTTGATACTGCTAAATCTCTTTGAATAGTTATAACATCTGATGAAGAAGAAGGAGCATTACCACCAGTAAAGGTAATACTGCCACCACCTGATTCACCAGCTCCAGCTACAGTATAATGAGTAGTTAAAGTTTTAAGGGTATCATTGATATATACTTTTAAATCTGCATCAGCAAATATCTCAAAGTTATATGCGTGAGGACCAGCACTTGTAGTTCCTGTTATCTGTACTCTAGGAGCATTATCTGATATTGTTATATGTGCCATTAGTCAGTTATACTTTCTTCTATTGTTCCATACATATTTTTACTAGCATCTCTAAACCAGCTGTTCCAAATTAATAAATTGTTCCATGGAATTAGTCTACGCACAATCGCAGCTCTATCATCTTTCTTTGCTTCTTCTGAAGTAAATGCCCATATTGCTTCTGTTATTAAGTTAATGCCAGGTCCAAAAGGTTCACCAACTCTATCACCAATATTAGTATCACCAAACAAAGGTCTAGCTCCAAAAGCTGGTCTTACTCCTAATTGATTAGCAGATAAAGTTTCTATAGATATGTTTAAATCATTAATAATTCCTAACATACCTGTTAATTCAAAAGCTCTTATTGTATTTTCTGTAAATGTTTTCTTTTCAAAGTAAGGGTCTTTTAACCAAGCTGAGAAATAACCAAGTGCCATTAGTGCAGTTACACCTGATAAAACATTTCCATCTCTCCTTTGCATACCAGCCATTAAAAGTTTAGAAGTTGCTGACATACCATAAGATAAAAACTGTGCTGGTAATGTAACAAGTTTAGAATCTATTTCTATTCTATTCATTTTACCAGTTGCATCTCTAGTAAATGTAGGAATAGTCATTTTAGCATCAAACCAGTTAGGTCTATCAGCTCCCTTTGGAGTTATAACTGTTGAATGTACTGAATCATTTACATAAGAACGAAAAGCTAAAGATAAATCATCATCTGACCATTTAGTAGAATTTGCCCACCAGTTTTTATTTTTATCTACTTGTATATTTCCTTTCTTAAATTCTCTTTCTATTGCTTTAGCAAATTTTAAATCAAAGAATCTTGTCATAAATTCCATTTCATCTTTTGGTACTGGTTTTCCTCTTGCCCATAAGACAGCGTTCTTTAATAATCTTTGTGTTGCTATATGACTTGCCATTTGTTTTGCAATAACTGTATGTGGTCCTAATAAGTTAGCAATATAAAATGGTCGTTGCATAGCACTTAAAGTTCTTGTTATTATATTAGTTGCTGGTACTATATTCCCACCTGTTTCTTGGAAACGAGAACCAGCTTGTGCTAATAATACATCAAACCCTTCACCATATTCATCTTGTAATTGTCTTCTTGCTTTTCTGCTAGTTTCTAATCCTCTTACAAATTGTTTTGCTGCTCCACCAAATGCCCTTCTATATCCATGATTAAATATAAGCATACCATTATCAATAAGAGCAGTTAAATAAACCCTTCCCATTGTTGCCATACTTGCCCAATCTTTAATACTTGTAGCTACTTGTTCTGACCATGCAGTAGGGTCAGCTCTATTAAATTGCATTAATGTTTTATCTCTTAAATCTTTTATATTTTGTATAAAATCTTCTCCAGCATTTTGATATTTAGTTATTTCTTTTTCTAGTTTAGCTATTTCTTTTAAGTTAGGTTTAGTTTTAGCTACTTCTTTTTCTATTTTACTAACAATAGGAACTATATAATCTTCTAATATATGTTGTCTAATTCTTTGTATTTCTCCAAACATATGTCTATCACCAAACTTTTGAGCCATAGCAATTTGTGGTGATGTTCTAGTCCAATAAGCTCTAAGTACATCTGATACACTTCTATTAATAAACCAAACTTTTTCACCAGCTTCATTAAGAAAAAATAATTCTGTTTGTTTAATATTAATAACTCTATGTTTTAAATATTGTAATCCACCAATACCTTTCTTTCTATATACATGAGCCATTAAACCATCTACATCTCCAAGAGATGCTCCTTTAGCTATGTCATGGAATATTTCATTTACCCTTGCTTCCCTTTTAGCTGAAGTATCTAAAATAATTTTAACTCCATCTTTCCAATAGGTATCATTATCTTGAAAATATTTTCTTAACATAGATTTAAACTGTTCAGGATATTGTGTAATAGCTGAGTGCGACCACATTTGAGGGAAATAATTTTCTTTTAAATCTTTATATCCCATTTCTTTACTATTAAGAATAAAGTCATCTGTTTCTTTAATTCTATTTTGAATTTCTTTAATATCATCTTTGATTTGTTTTATATTAGCAGATAAGTTATCCCATTTTTTTTGAGGTACTTTAGCTCCTACTTGCCATGCTTTATCAAGTGCATTTAATTGTTTTTCATAAGCTCTTAATCTATTTTCTAAAGTAAATAGATTATTAGATAATTTATTTTTATATACTTTAGCTCCTTTGTTACTAGCAAACATACCTAAGTCAGACATTACTTTACCAGTATCATCAAGCAATACTCTAGTTTTACCTACTGCTTCTGTTATTACTTTAAAAGCATCTTTACCTTTTAAGAAAGAAGGTTCAATTAATTGTAAAAAGAATATTTCTTCAAAATCACTTTTAGTCCATTGGCTAGGAGATTTATTTAATATATCTTTAAACCATGTAACTCCATTAACTTTGTTTGAAATATTAGTAAAAGCATTAGATAGTTCTACACCAAACGGAGCCATTCTTTTTTGAGCATTAACAAACATAGCATAAGCATCTTCAAATATTTCATTAAACTGTGCAAATTTATTTTGTGCTTCTCCCATAGCTTTAACATCTGCTGGTTTTCTTATACGAAAAAATTTACCATTATGGTCTACACCTGTATAACCTAGCTCCCAAGGTTTAGAACCTAAATAATTATCTCCCCTAAACTTTGTTTTAACTATATTAATTGCTCTATACCAAGGTGTCATTTTAGAAAATAATTTATCTATTCCCATTGAATCTGCTAAATTAAATAATCCTCTTGAAGTTCTTTTAGTTAAATCTTTTGCAAATTCTCTTGTTATAACTCCAACATAACTTGAATCCCCTACTGCAAAAGCATTAACTCTTTCTAATGCTGTTTTATTAACTCTAGTAATCCAATCACTAAAGGGTTCTTTCTTTTCAATGTATTTACCCTTTCTCATTATAGTCATAACAGATGCTTTTTTAGTTACAGGGTCAATTACTTTACTTATAACTTTCCAACCATCAGGGATTTTATCTGCAACTTTTATTATTTTTCTAGTTTCTCCTTTACCTACTAATTTTAATATAGATTTTCTAGGTACAAATGTTTTTGCAGCTTCTCTTTCTATTATAAATTGTATTGCTTCTAATGGTGTTTTTAAAGTATCATGTTTAAATACATTCTTTGTACCCATAGCTATTGGGTTTGTCCAAAATCTAATTCCTTCTTTCCATTGTTGCATTATCTTTGCAACATCAACATTAATAGATGAAAGTTTCTTTTGTCTTTTTTGTCCTTTAATTTTTTTACCAACAGTTTCAAATACTGATTCAGCAAACTTCCATGTTTCTTTAAAGGTAAAAACTTTCCTTGTTTTATCAATATTCATTTTATTTTTTTTAACTTTTATATTTCCTTTATCAGATGCATTATGGAATATTTTTACATCAGGGTGATTCCAAGGATTGTCAGGCATACGACCTTCTCTCCTTGCGTGTTCTCTATCTATTCTTTTTCCTGTTTCATCTATGAAACCTTTTTTATATCTACCTTTACCTACTGCTCCTAATACACCACCTAATGCTCCACCCATAAGTGCTGCTGTTCCAATAGTCATTGTTGATTCTTTCCATGTACGAGTAGGGTCAGCTGCATGATAAAGAGCTTCTTCTGCTCCTACTACTGCTCCTAAACCTAATGCTCCTCTTGCAAATCCACCTAAAATTCCCATACCTAATGTAGCTGGTAAAGGAACAAGATACATAGGATTAGCTAAACCTACTAACAAAGAAGGCGACCATCTATCTGACCATTGTAAATTAGAACTAGCTCTCCTTTTTTCATCTATTCTTCCTTTAAGATAATCAAAGTGTTCTCTATTATTTGTCATTAATAATTCATCAGCATATTGTTCATATCCATCTAGTCTATTAGGATTCATCTTTTCATCTAAAGGATTCCAGTCAGTAATCTCATGGTTATCAGGCATATTTTGTATATTATATTGAACAGCTCCTTGCCAACCTAGTGTCCAAGTATCTGTTACATCTGCCCACCAACCTTGACCATATCTTTCAGGAGCATAACCACCAAATGCTGGATTAAAATTAGGATAATTTTGATAAGGTAATGGCAAATACATATTAGATTCGGCTGTTAAACCTTTATCTAATAGTTTATTTAATTTTTGTTCTTCTAATGAAGCCATTAGTATGTTCCAAAACTTTCTATGGTATCAATTATTTTTTGTTTAAATTCTCTTTTCTTATCATCTTTAATGTGTAACCAATTTTCCCATTGTTCTTCATAGAATTTTTCTCTCCAATTATTTGTTGCTTTTTTATATTCAGGAGCAAAGTCTATTATTAAATCAGTTCCATCTTTTTTTCTTAACTTAACCATTTGACCATAGTTTGCATACCCTGATGATTCAGTAGTAATGTAATATAGTTGGTAGGTAGGGTATTGACCTCTAGGAGCTTCATAAACTTTAAGATATAAATTTTTACCTAATACTAATGGTTCTCTTTGGTCAGGGTCAGTAGGGTCAGTATTAATATAATATGCTATACTTTCAGTAGATTCTAATAATCTTGCTCCTTGTGCATTTGTTTTTCTTTCTGTAACTTTTACTGTTTCTTTTTCTTCACTAATAGATAAATTTAATCCTTCCCAATCAATATCTTTTACTATTTCTTCTTGAATATATGGCACTAACCAATCTTCTAATGGTAAGTTAGCATTTTTAAAAACTAATTCAGGTGGTAATTGAGTGAATCGTTCTTCTTCTTTAAAACCTGTAATACTTGTATCAAAAGCATAATCTGATTTAGCGTAACTTTGCATTACAGTTTTTACTATTGCATCATTCATAGCTTTTTGTGGTTCAAAAGTTCCCATTCCCATATTAACAATATACATATCCATTATATCGTTATATAAATTTGGATTATCTTCTACATCTGATATATCTATCTTACCATCTAACCATTCATCTATTCCTTCTTCCATATATTTTTTTATATCTTTTACAGTACCAAATCTTTCTGCCATTGATTGTCTATTTCTATTATCTAATGTATCTTTCTTAGTTGATTCAATTAAAGTTTGTACTGCTTCATAACCTGTACTCCATTGAGAAGGTGGCATACCTTGTAATACTTCTTCCATTAATTCATAAAACATAAAAGCATCAGAAGATAAACTTGCTAATATTTGCGTTCCTACATGACCACCTCTTTCATCTCTCAAATGTTTTAAATCCATAAACATTCTTGTATTTGCTGAAGCAAATTCTCCACCCATCATAAATCCTCTATTCATTTGATTATAAGTTTGGCTATCAAGTATTCCATACTTAGCAAAGTATTGTAATTTCATATTCCAATCATTCTTTGGTTCTTTATATCCCAGTCTTTTTTCAGTATCAGTTAATGCTGTTCCTTCTACTATATCTTTTGATAAACCTGATTTATTAGTAGAGTAATTAGAATTACTTATTGTTGTTTGTACTTCGTTTTCAAATTTATCTTGTTTTGTTTGAAAATATAAACTTAATCCATCTCTATGAGTTTTATCATTAGGTACTGGATAACTACCATCATAGTCTAATGAATGATATATCCACCCCATTTTATCATTAAGCACTCCATTTTCAGCATCTAATTGACTATATCGAGATAGATATAATTTTCGTATTCTATTATGGTCTTGGTCACGAATATTTGGAAGTACATCATTATCTTCCCATTTTTGATATGCTTGAACTAAAGAATCAATATCATGCCAATTATCATCATTTAATAAATCTTTTATAATTGAAGCAGATGTATCACTACTAAGTTGTTTATATTTATTTGTACTATTACTATCAAGAAACATCATACCTGATGCAATTTCTAATTTATATTCATTAATAAATGCTTTTTTTTGTGGTGAATCTGCAAACTCAGGAAATAAATCAACCATCATAGCAAGGTTTAAATTAAATTCTTTTTCTAATTTTTTGTATAATTCTCTATTACCACTTTGAGATGCTGCCATTAACTCTATATGTAATTCAACCATATGATTTTTAATAGCCATTTTAGTTTGTGTAAAATCTGTATTATTCAATGATTTTAAATCTAAATGATATGAATTAATTAATTCATAGATACCACCCATAGCAGCTTTATCATTTTTAACTAATGAAGAAATTTCTTGAACAAATTTATTATTAGATGATGTTCCTAATTTTAAATCACTAATAAAATTATCAAAGTTATTATCTGTTTTATATGGTTCACCTTCTACTTTTAAAGTTTTAGCTTTATTAACTGCCATAGTTAATGCTAACTTTTTAAATTGAGAATCTATCCATGATAATTTTGATTCAGTAGGAACAGTAATATTATTTTCTACATCATTAATTGTATCATTTAACAGACTTACATAAGAATCTAATTCAGCTATATTTTCATCAGCATAATTAATTATTACTTGATTATTTTCTCCTCTTTCTATTGTAAATGATGGTTCACCATCATAATCTATATGTCCTATTTCACTTATTTTATTTACTACAGTATTAGTAAAATCAATAAGATTTGATTTTTGTTTATAGTTTGCTTGTTCTAATTCTAGTTGTGCTACTTGACTATTAATTGTATCATAGTGTCTGCTAATAACATCATTTTCTAAATTCAATAATGTGTTTTCATACTTACCACCTAAAGAATCTCTTACTGTATCTAAGTAAGCAGATACATGAGCCATATAACCATCAGGATTTAAAATATTATTTGTTTCAGCTTGTCTTGCAAAATCACTTACAGCATATATTAATGACTTTTCAAATATTCCATCTCGTTCTTTATTGTAAGCATCATTATAAATTTTTCCAGCTGGAAGTAATTCATTCTCTACAGGAGTTTTAAATGTATATAATAATTTTTGTTCACTATCATCTTCATATACTTGTGTAATTTTAAAATCACCTTCAGGACCTTCTATTACAAAATTATCTTGCCATTTTATAGGGTCATGCTTTGCTGCAAATTGTGCTTCTGTTTCAAGTTTATTAGCTTCTTGTTTGTAAGCCATATCACTAATTCTATCAGCAGTATTGGCAAGTCTTTCTAAACTTCTAGCTCCAGCAGTATAACCTTCTGTGCCGACTACTCCTATATTCTTTAATAGATTAGTTGGTTTTCCTTTTGTTAAAGCCATATTAACCTGTAGTTGTAGTTGTAGTTGTAGTTGTATCTGGTTTTCCCATACTATCTAGTTTATATCCAGCACTAGCTACAGAACTAAAAGCATTAGATATTCCACCTATATATCCATACTGTCCTTTTATTCCAGCACTTGTATATGCTAAATCATATTTCTTACTTTTATATTTTAATTGTTCATCTATTTGAGATATTGTTCTATTAAAAAGAAATTGATTATAATTTCTGTTAGATAAAAAAGAACCAGATAAATGAGGACTATATCCTAAAGATGCTGCACTTGCTAAGTTTGCTCCAGCAGCCATTTCTTTTTCTAAAGTAAGATTTTCTTTATCTATTGCTGCTTGTTTTACACCCCACGCTTTTTCATCTTCAATTTGTTGCTGTTGAATCTTTGATGCTTTCTTTGAAAGCTGTGCTTGTTTTAAACTTGCTCCAACTGAAACTGCTGCTGCTACTATTATTGCTGCTTCACCCATTAATAATCTATCTCCAATACTAATCCTCTAATTTTTAAAGGCGTAGGTACATCTGAGGTTAATGTTACCTGTGCATCTTGACTATAACCAGTCAAATAAAATTCATGTTTACCATTTGAAGCTGTTCTTGTTAAGCTCCCACTTCCTATACTTCCTGTTACTTGTCTCACTTTTAAATCCTGACCTTCTATATCTACATCAATAGCATCTTGAATATCTAGTATACAACGCACTATTCTTTTATATCTAGCAGTTAATGGCTGTCCTTGTATAGCTACATCTATTGGCATAGTTTTTAAGACAGAATCATATTTAAAACCACAAGACATAGAACTTACAGGTACATCTAAAGTAATTCTGTCATTAGCGTCTACAGTAAAATCACCTAAATATTCATTTCCACTAATAGCAGCTATACCAGATTGGCTAGTTAAATGCGTTCCTACTGTCCACATATGACCTTTAGTAAAGGTTAAAGCAGCATTATCTGCTGGTGAAGATGCAAGATTAGTAGTTAAATTTAAAGTTTGATTTGCTCCACTTAATGTAGTTACGCCTGATACAGTATAAGTTCCTGATATTCCAGCAACAGTAAATTCATCTCCTACTTTTACAGTATGCGTTAATCCATCTATAATTAAACTATTTCCTGTTTGACTTCCTCCATTAACTAAAGGAGTTCCGTATGGATATATTGTTCCATCAATATAACAATCAAGAGGTTTAGAATCTGTTAAATCCATTTTTTCTAAATAATATTTTGTTGAGCTATTAATAGTACGAGAAGTTACTGCAAATATTTCATTAACTACTGAAGTCATAGAAACAAATCCAGCTCCATTAGGTGTAGTCCATTTACTCCACCCTTGTACTTTATCACTTCGTAAAGTATGGAAAGCAGCTACAGTACCATCAGTATTTACTAATATCCAAAATTGTTCTGGTTGTTCTGTCGTTCCCATTATTATTCCTGAATCAGTAGGTTGATTAATTACATCTGTTAAAAAGGAAATAGAGTTTGAAGAATATCCATCTTGAATATCATCATAAACATATTCTCTAGCTACAGTACCACTTCGTTGTATAAAGTATGTAGCTCCATCTAATTGTTGTGGTCTTATTTTTTTAATACCAAAAGTAGTTTGTCTTTTAAAAGCTATGTTAGTTGGTGATATACCTCCAGTAGATTCAGGTCTTAAATAATATTCTCCACCATCAGTAAATATTTGTAAGTTTCTTCCTTGTTGCATATAGCGTATTTCATCTACTTTATCTGAACCTAAAGTTACATCTATTGCATCATCACCACTTGCATTATCTAAATCAAAATTAAAATATTCTCCAATCTTTGATGCCATAATTCCTGATGGTCTACTTGTACTACCAGCAAAATATAATCTATCATCAAAGATAGCAACGGATTGAGGATATCCTCTTACATCATTAAATGTTTGTTCTTTCCAATGTACTGTTGCATTTGTTGAATCTAAAGTTTCTCTTACAGTTACAGCTACTTGAGTTCCTGAAGTATATCCAGTTACTTGTACTTGATGATATTTATTTGCTGGGTCATCAGTTAATGAAAATCTACAGCCAACATGATTATTAGTAAATATAGATGCTGATGCAGTAAGCGTTACACCTGTTCCACTTGTAGCACTAGGAGTTAAAGTTACATTCCATTGATTAAATTTAAAGAAAGGACAATGGACAGTAGCAGCATCATCTGTACCAGCCGAGTTATCCATATTACATTCACCAGTATCATCAGTTGCAAAATGAAAATTTCTAATTGTAAAAGATGTTGCAGAAGTTCTTACAAACTCTTGCGTAGCAAATCCACTGTGAGAAAAAAACATAGTATCGCCATATTGAGCATAAGTAATTTCATTTATTTGGTCAGCAGTCCATGGACAACTACTTACTGTAGTTATTAAAGTTCCAAGAGTAGAATATACTTTTACATTACTAGCATATAATACTAATACATATGTTTCATCTGAGCTAAAGGTCCAAGGTATTACTCTACCAGTAGCTCCTACTTCAGCAAGGTATTTAAAACCTTGTCGTTTCATTACTCCTCCCTGTGCTAAATGCCACCAGTTAGTAGAAGTAGCTATTCCATCTTTGTATCCTTGTATATCTGTTCTTGAAGTTAAGAGAGGGTCTATCTGCCCACCTTGAAAAGTATTTTGTGCTGTTCTGAATATTGGCATATCATTTTAAATGTTGGTTATTGTAGAACCTCTAAACTTAGCAAATCTATTGTTAGCAAATTTTCTTGTTGGTTGTTGAGTTGAATCTAAGTTCTTAGCTCTACGATATTGTATTTGATATTTCTGTTCATATAAGTTTGCCATCTCTACATTTCTTGCAATAGCATGAGCAAAGACTGATGCTAAATGATATTCCAAAGCTAGTAAGAAATACTTAGGCATTTCTTCTTCTGCTGGTCTGTATGTATAATCTGCTATTACTGTATCGGTTGATTGTAAATCTGAATATAATTCGTTGTTAAATATATCGTATTCAGTAATGGTATTACCACTTACTGTTATTCTTTGTATGTATAAATTGTCATTAGGTAGGTAATGACTTTGACCCCATATACCTGTTGGAGCTGTAGCATTAGCTGAAAGTTGTGCTTGTTTTGTGGCAAATCTCCAGCGACAAGCTGTTAAGTCGCCATCTAAAATATCATAGTATAAATCATTAGCTACTGTAGATTCTGTACTTCCATCAGAAAAACTGGAAATTCTATTAGCTCCAATCATTACTATTGCTCTATTAGCTACTGTTACATTAGTTACTGCCACATTAATTCCTTTTTAAACAAGGGGGAAAACTCCCCCTTGTGATTAGATTACTACGCTAAAATTACTGTATCACAGTTAGAGCCACCATCCTGTACAGATACAATTAATATATCTACTACAGCATTAGAGCCACCACTATTTACAATAATAATATCACCAGCAGTCAATAGTTTATAATCATCTATAAAATAATTATCATCATCTATTGTACCGATTGCGTCCCCATCTGTATAGTACCAAAGAGCATTTGAAGCTCCCATTTGTGCTATTTTTTTAACAGGATTATCAGTTGAATAAGCCATACTAAATCCTCCTATTCGTCACAGATTACTTCTTCAACGCCATTATCGTCAATCATAACAGCTCCCATACTCATCATAGATGTAGTAAGGTGAGCTACCTTTTCAGGAATATAGTTAATTTCAGTAACTATATCTTGACCGATAGCGTGTCCGACAGCAGAACGGTGATATGCGAATGTTTTTCTATCTGAAGAACCATCAACAGGTAATCCTGAGAAAGCGTAGAACATAAATCCTAACCATCTTTTAGCTGTCATACCACCAGAATATGGTAATTCATTAGCTGGAACATAGTCCAAACTAGAGAATTGTGTAAGGTCTAAAAGATTAGTCCATTGTTTATGTCCAACAACCCAGAATCTATCGCCATCATCAGGAACATTTCTAGTGCCAAAGTTTTCAAAAGCTAATTGAGCTTTAGCTAAACTAAGTCCAGCTGCTGGTGAACCAACTGCTTGTGAATTAGATGTACCATCTAAAACAGTAGTAAGTTGTTCATCAGTTTTTCTGCCCAACGCCCACGCAGCATTTTGTGCTACTACTTGGCGTTCGTCAATGTTTGTTTTTAGCTCGTCTAATTTATCGACATAATCTGCAGCATAAAAGTCGCTGAGAGTTACATCAACAGTAGAGTGAGAAATATCCATTACTGGAACTTCACCATGTCTCGACTTAGTAACAGCTTCACCTGTACCAGTCTTTTGGAATCGAGCCTGACTACCGACAACATTATTGATTGTTCTTATTGTTCCACGAAGTTTTGAACCCATACGCTGATAAGCCATATGGACTTCGCTTTCAAATTGCTTAATAAAAGCAGTTGATATTGTAGAACTCATAACATACCTCGTTATTGTTGTTGTTAAATAAACCTTTCGGTTCGCTTCCTATGTTATCTTAAACTGTGAGTATGTTATCCGAGGGCATACTTTAGACGAGCTAAAGGCATAGTTAATTATGCTTTAGTTATTATTGCAATTACAATCAACGCACAATACTCTAGTATTTTTAATACACCCTTTTGGTATTGTTGTTACTCGTGAAATATCTGTATCGGCATCAGGGTCTTTATCCTTATCACCTATAATTGTAATCATATCTGCATCTTCATTGATAACAAATCCGACTGAGATAACAGTCATTACATTTGCTTTCATAGCAGTTTCTTTAGAAATCCAGCCATTTTCTTGGTCCAAAGCATCTACCCATTCTATAAGGACCAATTTATCCATTTATTTATTCTGTTTGTTCAGGATATAATTTATTAAATGATTCGTTTACCTTCTTAATAAATTGCTCATCTCTATGTTGAGGATGAAAATATCTAGGGTCTTTCATCATTTTTTCTAATTCTTTTCTACTATCAGCAACATCTAATGGAGCTTGTGGTGTTTGTTGAGTAGTAATATTTGATTTATTATTTTTCATAATTTTTTCTACAGCTCTTACACCATCTGCTGTTGTAAGATAATCTGCCATATGATTATATTCTGTTTCATCTAAGTTTCCTTTCAACCATAGATTAACAGCTTCTGCTCTTTGTTTTCCTGTTTCTCCTAACTTTGCCATTTCATCTTCATATACTGGCACACCATTAGTAGAAGTTTTTAGATACTGATTCACACCCTCATTAAATATTTCATTACTATAACCTGATTTATAACAGGTATCTTTCCACCAAGTTAATAGTGGGTCATCACTTGGAATGTCTACTTCACCAAAAGATTCATCTAGCTTTACAGCATAACCATCTTGTGTTTCTGGTCTATCTTTTGTCATATCAGATTCAATTTGTTTTTTAATATGAGGCGTAAGCTCATCTACTTTTGAGTGAAATGCTTTTTCTAAATTACCATAGCTATCTGCAAATTCTTTTATTTTTAATTCATTCTTTTCAGAATCCCAAAATTTTGTAGGTACAAATTCAGGTTTCTCAGCAGCTTTCTTTTCATCTTGAAATTCTTTTATAACTTCTCCAACTGCTTCTGCATCTACTGGTTCTTGTTTAATTTCTTCTTCAGCCATTATCCCTTCCTTGTTTAATTCTATATTCAATTAATCCTACTATATACCTTGAACCTTCTAGGTGTCGCAACTTTTCATTTGATATTTCTGGTCCTGATACGCTATTAATTGTTATTGCTTTTAAATATTCTAATACTTTATCACCTAATTTATCTTTAAATAATCCAGCAAATTCTTGATTTAATTTTTTTTCTTGGTCTATTGTTCTTCGGAATCCATCAATACTGACAACTCCTTCTATCTTTTTTTCCTTCATTATACTGGCATTTCCTCAGTCATTTCAGGTGGAGCTTGATTGGGAGGAGCAGCTCCACCTTCCATAGGGTTTTGACCTTGTTGAGCCATCTGAGCAATTTGATTAGCAATAGCTTCTCTTTCTTCAGGTTCACGCAAGATTTCGAGAGGAACACCTAATTTCTTAGCCAAGTATTCTGCTGCAACTTCTGATTTAACTACCATGTTTAACATCTGTGGTCCGAAGCGCATCATAACTAATTCTAAGAAAGAATCAACATTTAATACATCTTGTTGCTGTTGAGCTTTAGATAAAGGAGATTCAGGTTTAACCCTAATTTCCCTACCATCAATAACTGGTAATTGTATTCTTCCTTGTTTCTTTAAAAGATATACTACTCGTTTTATTAATGGTTGTATAAATTCTGCTTGAAGTCTGCCATACGCAGCTCCTATTTGTCTTTGTAAATCTGCTTGTCTTTCTGCTACTTCTCTAGCTGACATTGGTGTTTTAGCCATAGGTCTACCTAGCATTTCATTGTATAATGCTTTTTTAATATTGTGTCGCATATCTTGTAGAACTAAATCTGCTACATTAAAATTACCAGCCATCTTCAATGGTTGTAGTCCATCTGAGTTTGGAGCTACAGGAATTACACTGCCCGGTACTAAATTTATTGTATCAGGATTAACTGTACCATCATCTGATATTTGCCATACACCTGATATTGCCATCTGTGCATTTTCTAAAATCATTTCTATAACAAGGTTACAAGTTTTAATTGCTGATATTCCATTGAACACAGGTCCTCTACCATAAACTTCTCCTGATGCTTTAGACCATCTAAAGACTAGCCATGGGTTTCCACCTTGTCCTTTAAATTCTTCTTCATAGATAACCTTTTTCATTTTCTTCATAAGAACACAATAATGCCATGTTTCTTCATCTTCGCCATAATGTTTATAGGTTGCCTCAATTATTTCACATTTCTTATTTGGGTCCCTAGCCATCATATGTATAATTTCATCATCTAGTTTTGCTTTGGGATATAGTATTTGTAATTGATGAATAGGTATATTTCTTAATCTAAATATCCAATCTATCTTACCATCAGGTCCTGATAGTAATAACATTTGTGGTAAAGGTACTGCGTTAAATTTTATAGGTTGTGTTTCATCTCCTTCAGTTACCAATAAACAAGCTGTGCCTATTGCTAAATCAAGGAATGCTTCATGTGATTCTTGGTTAAAATTACTATTATTAATTACTTGAAAGACATAATCAGTTACTTGTTCTAACTGCTCATCTACAGCCATAAGCTCATCATCTTCTACATCTGTACCTGATTTAAGAGAAAACCATTTTGCAAATGCTGGAATCATACCTGACTGTAATCTACTAGCAAATTCTTGAACACCTACTACAGCAGTTTCATCATAGATTTTATCTGCTCTATTATTAGCTGGTGATTCAAAATAAAATGATTCACGCTGAGGTAATGTATATTCATAACATTCCTCAAACTTGGGAACGAAATACTCTCGTAGAGTATGTGCCTCTTTATATTTATTTAATATAAAGGCGAACTTATCTTCTGCCATTTATTTATCCTAATGTTTTTCTTTTCATTAATTCTTCTAGGAATAATGCAAAGTCGCTACCACTTGGATTATATCCCACTCCACCAGCCATTCCTCCTCCACCTTTAATTAAAGATTTCTTTCCTTTTTTTGTAGAGTACGCAGATGCTTCAACATTACCATCAGGTGATGGTGTAACTGATGCTGCTGGAGCTGGAGCTGGAGCTGGAGCTGAAGGTTTTTTTAACCCTAGTGTTTTTTCAACTTTCTTTTTTACGCCACCCATAATTAACCTTTCTAATTAGAATCTTCTAAATACTCCCTACACCCCATACTTTTCAACGCACAATACAATCTATATGGAGTTATCATTAATTTTCTTATTCCTACTAAATGTCTAATAGCTGTTACGCAATTAGTAAAGGTTAATTCCATAATATAATATTGAGGTAATTCCTTTGCTTCTGCTATTAAAAATTTAGCATTATGATTTTCTTTAAAATATAAACAGGCAGTAGTCATTTCTTCTGGTGTTAATATTCTAATGTCTACACCATTTTTACCCCAGTTATATGAAACCCATAAATGATGTTTAGGTTCATATTTAAAAGCTAAAGCGTGTTTAAAATCTTTATGTGTCCACCAATGAAACCATGCTGACTTCTCAGGTCTGCTGGTAAAAGCTATAACCCACTCCTCATTCTTTGCCATAATGACTTCTTTTTTATTTTAGGTTTTCTATTAAAGACATCATAATTTCGTTCTATAACAAATGGTTTAATAGGTTGTCTACCCTGAACTATAGATTTACCTTCACCAGCTCCCAACAATAAATATTGTAAAGCGTCCATTACATGAGAGTATCTATTCTTCATAGGTTTATCTTCATACCTATCTCCTGATACTTGTAGTCTTCGATAATGATATCCACCTTGAAAACCTTTTTTAATATTAATACATTTAGGAGAAACTAGGAAAGAACTTCTACCATCTGTCATTCTTGTTAGGACAGCATTAACTGATTCTAGTCGTAAAGATATATCATTTGATGGAGCTGGAAATGCTTGAATACCAGCTCCTCTTAATATTTGAAAAGGAGTTGATTCATCTGTTTGACTTCTAAAATCTCCTGCTGGGTCGCCATAGATATTAAATTCTACTCGTTTATATTCTGCCATCTCTTGTCTTAATAATTCAGCAAACTTAACTGCTCCCATATCCTGACATACTAATTCTTTTATTATATGCCATACACCCATTCCTATTCGCTGACCAAAAACAGCAGAAGGTGTTAATCCAAAATCTATTCCGATATATACTGGAGCTTTAGGTGAGAAAGGGATATCCTCTTTAGCTAGATGAACCTCCTCGTTAAAAGAGTTAAAGACAGATTTTCCTTCTTCGATAGCTCCTAAACGATTCATTATATAAACATCTATCCACCCTTTAGACTTACCTCGTATAATATTATTATAGTATTCAGGATTTAGATTCTTAAAGTTTTCTGCTTTAGTATTTTTTTCATATCCTATTAATTGATTGTCTTTGTTCTTTACTTCTTTCATTCCTGATGGCTGAATAAAAAAATTCCAGTTATCAGGTTTGATTAACATTAGTCTATCTTCTTGGGAAATATAATCTGGTACTTGTGCTTCGCCTGACATGATAGACCACCAATGGTCTTCTTCAGGAGCATTGGTATCTGCTATTACTCCAAACCAAGATGGTCCTCCATCTTTCATAGAAGGGAAACGACCAACACGCATACTACACGCATCTACTATTGCTTTAGGTAATTCCCTTGCTTCGTTAATCCATACCCCAGTTAATTCTAAAGATAATAATTTTTTAACATCATCTGGTCTATCTAAAGCTAAGAAGATAACTTCTAAGTCTACTTCTCCTTTTTTAAATTTATGCGTATAAGGAACTGACCAGTTAAATGGACCCCAGCTATTTTCATCAAACCAATCCAGCCATGTTTTAATTGTTGTTGTTCTTAGCTGTGGATTTGTATTTCGTATAACTGCCCATCTTGATTTTCTTATACCTTCACTATTTTTTTCTTGCTGTAATGCTCTCCTAAAAATTTCTATGCAACAAGCAACCGATTTACCTGAACCTACTGGTCCTCTTATTCCTCTAAAGAAAGAGGTGTCCTTCATAAATTTCTTTATGACTTCTCCATCTGGTTTGTAATGGAAAGTAACCATTAACTACTTATACTCGAAATTTCCGTCTACGAAAGTTTTAATTAGTTGTTCTTTTATTTTAGGTGTTAGGGAATAAATAAATTTATCAGCTTCATGGTCTGTAATCAATTCATTAGGATAATGTCTAAAGTGGACTTTCTTTACTATCTTTCTAAGAAGAAGGATATCAGGATATGTAAGGGAATCACCAGTATGTAATTGAAATGACATTAATGTATTGTTTTATTTGGAGGAGTATCATCTAGTAATCCTTCTTCCCTAAGACTTTGCAAGGCATACTGCTGTATCATCATACTAGCAGTTGCATATTCATCTACAGTTTTAGGATTGCCATATACCCCTTGTGTTCCATTCTTCCATTCAATATGGAGAGTAATATTACCTATTTGGTCTTTTAAATTATTAAGATGCTGTATGACAGATTCAACATCAATATTTGGATTTGGACTTTTTTCTGTCATAATTTTTTTTTGAGGGTTTCTTTTTCTGTTTGTATTTACCAGACATAAGCTCCTTAGCATAAGGATTACTTTTTTTCTTTGGCATTAGAATACCCAGTTATAAATAACTAATACAGCAATAACTATAAGAGCAACAGAAGCAATCTTACCTTTCTTGCTCAGGTTGTTCCATGTTTCTTTTATCTTCATCATTTTCATTCCTTTCCCTTATTAAAGAGTTTGGTTTATATCTACCCAACTTCCTAAGAGTATTAGCAACAGAAGTCAAGTTAGCGTTCGAACGCTTAGGTTCAGGTTGCTTCAGAAATGGATTCTTTTTTATCATTTATCGTTTAATCAAAAACCACATAAGCTCATCACCGAACCTGTCAAGCAGTAAAATATATTTTGTTCTGTTTGTCTACGCACTTCTCGATATCGAACCTTTTTGACTATAATTGCTTGAGATAGACCAATAACATATATAACATATCTTTTTTTAAACCCCCCTAGCGTTATATAACAATCACACCCCCTTGACCATGCGTGTGGTCATAAGTGTCATTAAGATAAGTCTATCTTGACACTTATGTCTCCATCCAGAGTATGTTTAACCTTATCAGGTTGCTTAAACCCTACTCTATCAAGGATATCCTTACTAGCTTCGAGCTGAACATACTCTGAACGAGCATGGTCAACAAGATGTCGTAGTCGTTTCACAGAAGATATGCTTGATAGGGCGAGATGTTGCCCTACCTGTTGCATCATATACTCTTGAACATGTGGTAATCGTAATGTTTTACTTGCTACTACTCTACCACTCTCGCCCTTAGCATATCCAGCAATTTCAGCAGCTTTTGTTACGCTGATATCCTGTGATACAATGGTATCAACAAGTGTGCGTTGTCTATGCGTTAAGTTCTTAATTGTGGGAGTATTAGGCATATATCTCTTATACTAATAAACCTTTATTTTTCCTTGTCAACGCACACCAGATTTAGTGTAATGAAATTGCTGACGACTACAACATCTTGAAAGCACAGCTTGGGGGTGTGAAAGTTCTGATAAGATGACGCCAATAGGAAGTCATCTATCAGTAGACCAACTTAAAGTGAATTTATGCCTTTATGTTATTAAGTAAAACTAAGCATTTATATTATGGTTTTACCTAAACACATTGTCTACGAGAAAGACCTAGATATCCCATTGATAGTAGGAACACCTAGATGACTTCCTTAACGAACACTATTAATTAAATACTTCTAAGCATTACATATCAGTCTTGATTTTCTAGTAAATCATTGGCGTCTATCTATAATATCAGAACTTTATATGTTCGTTTGATTAACACCTCATTGAAACAAAGCTGAATCAGGAGATAAAGAAAACCTAATACTCAATTACAAATCAGGTGAATTTGTTAAAATAAATACCTTTGGATATCTCTCAATTATACCTTCATATCACCTTCAAGAAAGGTGATAGCGTAAATATTTGGAGGTGTAAAATCGTTAAGCAGAAATAGCTATAGGGTCAAATTAACAATCGTAACATATTTGTCTCCGTTTTGGAGAGGCGAACATTCCTTTTCTGCGCCTTGTCGTTCCTTGGAAGGCGAGAAATGGTTTCCGCCTCTTAACCAAAACGGAGAAAAATATGACTCTTGTTAATTCGACAGCAATTTCAAAGCTTAACGATTTTACTACCAAATATTTACTTGAAGGGATAATTGGAGTTATCGACAAAGCTATTGATTTGAACGAAAATTCACAAGCTGATTTGGAATCTCATATAGCTTTTCTAGAATCTCCTGATGCAGCAGCTTCAATGGGCGTTAATAAAGCCGACATTAAAGTTGATGATATTAGAGATAGACTTGGTGATTTACAAGAAAATAAAGAACTTCTTGTAAAGCTAAGAACTATTGAAGTTAAAGCGTTCGTAAAGGAAGTAGGAGTTCCATACTATAAATGGAATAAAGGACTTTCAATCGCAGAAAATGTGAAGGAAAAACGCAGAATCCAAAAGCTAAGATTAACTAAATAACATAAAGGGGGATAAATTCCCCCTTTTATTTTGTCTACTGTAGTAGTTGCAGTAGTGCAATATAAATGATATAAACAGGAAACGGAGAAGTTTATGTTAGCATTATCTATCGCTGTAAATGATAAGGTGAGTAATGACCAATCATTAAATCATTCAGAACTATTACAATTAC
>VTLG01000880.1_pt1 | contig 26866 bp, 33 predicted proteins | sample 4694571 | NCBI WGS metagenome assembly VTLG01 (sample SAMN12604809, study PRJNA352737) | marine metagenome | biome: ENVO:00000447; feature: ENVO:00000209|ENVO:00000569|ENVO:01000036; material: ENVO:00002151; isolation source: viral sequences binned using virsorter ...
TAGTAGTAGTAGTAGTAGTAGTAGTAGTAGTAGTAGTAGTAGTAGTAGTAGTAGTAGTAGTACGTGTGTGTGTATCACACAGTATACTGTTACTTATACTGTGAAGCCAATGCCTCAATCAACTCATCCTCATCTACCAACATGTCGAAGGTATGATCACCAATGGTAACACATAGTACTGTCTTACCAATAGGACGTGCATCATGTTGGTCGAGTGTCTCAACAGTAGCGTTGTTGATAGTGATCATTGCATTGCCTTGCATGTGTGTGTTGTGTTGTTGTGTGTGTGTATTGTACTGAGTACACACGTGTACGTCAAGCCTAATCGGATGCGATGATATCCTCTTCCCACTCATCAACATAGCTGATAGCACCTGATAGAGTGATGATCTCACCCGCCATCTTGCCAGTTACTTTGTTCATGATATGGTAGTTACCACCCATGGATCGGATGATCTTATAGGTAGTCGTCTCGTAGTAGATCTTGTCTGTCATCTCTTTGTCCTTAGCAGTGTTGTTGTTGTATACCCTCATTATAGTTACTTATCGTCATATGTCAACGCCAAACATCATTTCAAAAGGGCTAATATGAAATATTTCTCAAAATAGTTGTAAGTCGTTGCTACGTATAGAGTTACGTAAAAAACGCCCGTAATCGACGCAAGTCTATATCTCTTCACAACTTAGACCACCCGGCCACAGAATTCTGCCGACTAGCTAAACCCCCTAGTCCCCCAGACTTATCAGACTACACTTTTTTGTTTACATTGCCTATTGTCCTTATTTTGTAAAAAGCTCCGGGGGGTTTAGACGAAGTTAACCGACTTTCAATTATATGTATTACCTAATCCTTCCCCTTCCGCCCCCTCTCTTCTTTATCCCCATCTTTATTCGCGCCTTCCTTACCATGTCAATAGTGACCTTCTCCTCGTTTCCGCCCTCCCACCTAATACGATTTAGCTCCCCAACAAGGTCTTCATCCTTGGTAAAATTGCACAGTTCCTTGATGAACTCTTTTTCTGCTTCGTTTAAAGGCATGTCCATTCCCTCCGTTCTTGTGTATAATATATTATACTTACTCCACGAGGCCAATTACAATGTCAGAATTTAAGAAATCCGATACGGTTGTTGGAGCCGATTTGTATCTAAAAGCAACTGCGGATCTAGAGGAAAGCGTAAAACGTGACCTACAAGTCGAAGACCCAACCCCAGAAGAAGCAAAGGCGATCCTGTCTAGTGAAAGTTCCGAAGGGAATGACGGAAGCTCAAGTTGTCGAGACGATTCAGAAAGTAGTGAAACGGGTAGCCCATAAGTATAAATTTGGCTTCTACGACTACGACGATATTTGCCAAGAGGGATTCTTAATCGCAATGGAGGGACTCCAAAGATACGATGGAGACCGTCCGTTAGAAAACTTTCTTGCAGTTCATGTTAGCAATCGTCTCAAGAATTTTAAAAGAGACAACTTTTGCCGCCAACAATCCATACCATCTAGCGGTGTACAGCTAGAAAGAAATAATACAAAGAGATTCCTAATGGAACCTCTTGATATTTCTAATGTTAGAGATGAATACGAATCAAATATGCGTATCGAAGATAACTTCGTTGCGTATATTGAGCAAAAAGAATACATGCAAATCATTGACAAAGAGCTTGATGTTTCAATGCGCTCTGATTATTTGCGCATCCTACATGGGGTATATGTCCCCAAGCCACGGCGCGAGCAAATACTGAATGAAATCAATACCATTATAGAAAACAACAACGATGCGTAAGGGACGATTTGATAAAAAAGAAATGGCTTTCATCAAGGAAAACCATAAAACTCTGCCAATCGACGAGATTTCTCGCAAGCTCAATAGAGACCCTGAGAGTGTGCAGAAATACATCAACCAAAAACTTGGCAAAAATGCTTCGGTGGACGATGTTCGTGTCGCACAAGCCGAATACGACCTTAAGAACCGTCTCTACTGGAAGGATCTGACCCAACAATTCAGCCCCGAAGAATTAGAAATGATTTTGTTTCATTGGGGCCGCATGATCTCCCAGTTTAGAGACGATGTTCTTCCCACAGAAGAGCTTCAGGTTCTTGATGCTATCAAGCTAGAAATCCTTATGGGGCGATGCCTCAAGGAGCAGCAGAGTAGCATGCAAGATATTGCAGACCTAGAAGTGGCAATCACGGACGAAAAGGCACGCGGTGTTGTAGATCAAGACACCACCCTCATTCTAAACCTAGAAAGACAGGTTGCGGTTCTACGCGCCTCCCAAGAAAGTCTAAGTAAAGATTATAAGGATCTGCAATCCAAAAAGGGAGGCATGCTTAAAGACCTCAAGGCTACCAGAGAACAGCGTATCAAGAGATTGGAAGACTCCAAAGAGACGTTTGTTGGCTGGATTAAGATGCTAATTGATGACCCTGAATTCAGTCGGGGTCTAGGAGTAGCTATGGAAAAGATGCGAATGTCTTCCGAAAACGAAAAAGCGAGGCTATCAGAATACCATCAATACGAGGATGGCGGTATAGACCAGCCATTCTTAACTCCAGAGACTGTCAAAGATGATTAAACATACAATATTCCTAAAATGGTGGCTCTTCATGAGCATCGTTCTTATTGCCTCTATATTTGGCTATAGAAACGGTGTATTTACCCAAGTATATGAAGCTGACTTCACCAAGCTAAGTGTCGTTCTCGCCGCCCTCTTTACTTATATGTCCATTTGGTGTGGATGTAAAACGTGGCAGCTAAGCAAATTCCTAGATACATATGACGCGGAGAAAGAAAACAACTCTGTAATCGTAGAGAGAATAGAGCATCTAACCGAAGTCGGTTGGTTCGTGTCAGACCTGTGTCTAAGTATCGGTATGATCGGAACCGTAGTTGGCTTTATCATGATGCTCGGCGGCTTCTTTACCGTTGACTTCTCAGACACCGCCACTCTCCAAAATCTTATCAAAGATCTAGGCTCCGGTATGTCTGTCGCCCTCTACACTACTCTTACTGGTCTTACTTGCTCTGCCCTGTTAAAGATACAGTATTTCAATCTTAACCAAGGCATCTCTCGCATATTGGCCAAGATGTCATGAGAAAACGCACATACGATACAAATGTAGCATTCCTAGACCTGTTGTTTAACACTCTCTTGTGTTTCGCCGCCCTCTTTACTCTTTCCTTTGTCATGATTAATCCATCTAGACAGAATGCTAACACAGAATCGAAAGCGGAGTTCATTATTACTGTAACTTGGCCACACGAACAGGATAACGACGTTGATGTCTACGTTGAAGACCCCGGAGGCCACCTTGTTTCTTTTGCCAGACGCGAAGATGGCCTTATGCATCTAGACCGCGACGATCTGGGACATAGAAACGACACTATCCAAACACCAGATGGTCCACTTGAATATAATGAAAACAGGGAGATTGTTTCTATACGGGGTATACTTCCCGGTGAATATATTGTAAATGTACATATGTACCATAAAAACTCCGTCGAGGATTGCCCCGTCACCATCCAACTTGACAAAATCAACCCATTTAAGATAGTAACTACCAAGACAGTAGTGTTAAAACTAAAAGCTGACGAGAAGACAGCCTTTCGATTCACTGTAAACCAGAATGGCGACGTAATCGACGTTAACGAACTACCTAAAAACTTGGCCAACGTTGAAGGTCCACCTCTATGAACATCATTCCCACCTTTATCCTGCTTGGGGGATTAATACTCTGGTTCGTAATAGGAACTAAAGGGTACTGGTCGCTTAAAATGATTCTCATCACCATGACGGTGTGTTTCAGCCTATTCCTGTCCCAGACCATGGAAGACGTGAGAGGGTGGCCTACGGACGATGAGCTTCCAAATAAGTTCAGGGTGCATTGGATAGTTGTCAAGGAACCAAGCAAAGCGGATCATAGTGAGAAGGGCGGGATATATCTGTGGGTTACAGACCTCGCTGGGGACGGTAAACAGCCCCGCGCCTATAGAACCGAGTACAGCCGCGAGAAACACGAGGACGCTCAGAAAGCCCTCGGAATGATTATGGAGGGGAAGCCTGTCGCGGGTAGTCGCGGGGGTTCTGGGGGTGAAGGAGAGGGCGAGGGAGAGGGAGACGGCGAAGGAGAGGGAGACGGCAAAAAGGGGCAAGGAGAAGGAAATGGAACTGGCGGTGGCAGCTTGAGTAATAGCCCTGAAATTATATTTCACGAATTGCCGCCATCTAAACTACCGGAGAAAAGATAATGAAGAAGAAGGCTGTTATTTTTGGAATAACGGGACAAGATGGTTCATATCTAGCAGAACTGCTACTAGAGAAAAACTACGACGTGGTAGGCGTAACGCGAAGAGTAAGTACCGGAAATACCGGTAGGATCTCTCATATTATGGATTGCCCATACTTGCGTTTAGTAGAGGGCGACTTAACAGACTATAGTAGCATACTTCGTATTATCGAGGAGTATCAGCCGCAGGAGGTGTATAATCTTGCAGCGATGAGCCACGTTGGAACTTCTTTTGACCAGCCTTTGCTTTCATTTGATGTCACTGGAAAGGGCTGCCTAAACATCCTAGAAGTGCTAAGGGAACACAGCCCATATACAAGGTTTTACCAAGCGTCTTCCAGTGAAATGTTTGGAGATGCGTTCACTGAACAGGGTGGTGATAAATTTCAAGATGAAAATACCTTATTTAGACCGCAATCTCCTTATGCAATAGCGAAGCTTGCTGCTCATCACGCGACAAGATTATATAGAAATTCATACAGCCTACACGCGAGTTGTGGCATTCTCTTTAATCACGAAAGCGAGAGAAGGGGTGGAAGGTTTGTCACCAAAAAAATTACAAAGTGGGTTGCCCAATTTGCAAACTGGATAGAGTCGAAAGAGAGAACCGTAAACGATCTACATACAGAAGACGACGAAATATTTTTTAATAATCAGTTTTTAGACGAGATAGCCACCCCAAGCTTTTCGAAGCTAAGATTAGGCAACCTAGACGCCCAGAGAGACTGGGGTCATGCAGAAGACTATGTTCGGGCAATGTGGATGCTTCTGCAAGAGGACAAACCAGATGACTATGTTATTGCGACCGGTAAAACACATTCCGTCAGAGACTTCTTAAAAGCTGCATTTAACAAAATCGGAATAGAAAATTATATGGACTTTGTCGTCCAAGATCCTAGATTTATGAGACCGTCCGAAGTTCCCTACCTAAAAGGAAGTGCTTACAAGGCAAAGGTAGTGTTGGGATGGGAGCCAAAAGTGGATTTTGAGGAACTAGTTTCTAGGATGGTGGAATACGATATCCAACAAGCCAAGGAAAAGGAAATGATAGGATGAGTAAAAAGACTACGTTTTTAGCCGTAGTGGCTACGCTCACATTAGCAGTGTTGGTTTATCATACCTCTCTGCTTCGTAGTGAGATTCTCTCTTTGAGAGAGGAAACTAATGGACACGCCGAGGATATTTATTTTCTTATGAAGAGTGACAGCGCAAGGCTGTACACGATTATGGATACGGAGGTTAGGATCTTACATTACGCCAAACCTCACAAGCACGATATGTGGGCTTGCCCAGAGTGTGCTGAACAAAAAGAACGTGAAAAACTCGATGAAAAAATACAAAATAAAAGTGGACATAACCACGGCGTTACCGGAGTTGAAAAAACTGGGAATAACTGAAGCCAAAAAGATTTTTTGGGTTTATGTTGAAGCTGTTGACCCAGACGATGCGTGCGCCGAGGCTTATAGTAGGGTTTATAAAACTATAACCACTAAGAATAAATCCAAAAAGTTTAAAACCGCTGCGGATATTGTCAAACACAAATTGAGAATTCTAAAAATAGAGATAGACAAATGAAACGAGACTTTGACGATCCTCTTTACAAGGACTGGAGATACAGGGTTGTCTCCAGAGACAAGTATAAATGTCAAATGCCGGGATGCCATAGGAGTGGCAAGAGGATTCAAGCACATCATATAAAACGGTGGGCAGACTATCCCACGTTAAGATACGAGGAAGCAAACGGTATAACCTTGTGTTACTTTTGTCATTCTTTAGTTAGTAAAAACGAGGTTTACTACGAACCACTATTTACACAGATGATAAATAATATATATGGTAATAATTCAGGACACTAGAGAAAAGCATCCGTTTAATTTTGTATTTTATGGTTACGAAACCTCTGTGGCAACTCTCAAGACTGGTGACTACACCCTTGAGGGCTACGAGGATATTGTGTGTATAGAGAGAAAGAAGACTCCATCAGAGCTTGCCAATAACCTTGGCAGACACAAGCGACGCTTTGATAACGAGATGGAGCGCATGTCTGAGTTTGACTGCAAGTATATTGTGTGCGAGTTTCCAGAAGAAGCCCTTCTTCAATTCCCAAAGAACTCTGGCATGCCAAAAAGGGTTATGAAATACGTTCGTATGAACGGTAAATATATGCGGAAGTGTCTATACTCGTATGAAGAAGAATATGGTATTGAAACTATTTTTTGTCAGGACAGAGCGGAGGCAGAGGATAAGATCATATCTATATTTTTAGAAGTGGTGTCTGAAGATGAATAAAGATTCTTTAATAGAGGACGCTTGGCTTAATCTAGATGCAGATATAGATGATGGAGCATTATTCAACCCCTTGGGCTTTTTATCTTCCGAAGAGCCTGAAGATTTTTATATTAGGCTGGCTTGGCTTCTTAGAAACCCTCAATATTTTTCTTTTTTGTGTAAGCAGATTTTTAATATAGACATACTGCCAACACAGGGTTTAATTCTTCAAGAAATGTGGACTCGAAAATTTCCGATGCTTATCGCTTCTCGTGGTTTCGGAAAAAGTTTCATGCTCTCTCTTTACGCCATGATGAGGGCGCTGCTTCTTCCTCCGAGAAAGATCGTGGTTGTGGGTGCTGCTTTCAGACAGTCAAAAGTTCTATTTGAGTATATGGAAACTATTTACAAAAACGCCCCACTGTTAAGAGATATAGTTAATTGCGCGCCTCGTAGAGATGTAGATCGTTGCCAGATGACGATAGGTGAAAGCACGATAGTGTGCCTACCTCTGGGTGATGGTAGCAAGATCCGTGGCCAGCGCGCTAACGATATTATTGCTGATGAATTTGCCTCTATCCCCAGAGAGATCTTTGAAAATGTTGTTGCGGGTTTTGCAGCAGTCACCGCATCTCCGATTGAAAACGTAAAACGCATAGCTTCTCAAAAAAGAGCTATGGAGTTAGGGGAGTATGAGGAAGAGAAACAGGCTGACATTTCTGTTAACTCAAACCAGATTATATTATCTGGAACTGCTTATTATGAATTTAATCACTTTGCTGAGTACTGGAAGAAGTGGAAATCAATAATACAGAGCCGGGGCAAGAAGAAGCGACTGGAAGAGATTTTTGGCGGTGAAATTCCAGACGGTTTTGATTGGACACAGTACAGCATAATCAGAATTCCGTTTGAGCTTGTCCCGAAAGGGTTTATGGATGACGCTCAGGTTGCCAGATCTAAAGCTACCGTTCATGCTGGAATATATGAGATGGAGTTTGGTGCTTGTTTTAGTAGTGATAGTCAGGGTTTCTTTAAGAGATCTTTGATTGAGTCTTGTGTGGCTAGCAACGAAAACACCATATCTCTACCAAGCGGAGAAGTGTCCTTTCAGGCCATGTTAAGGGGCAACCCAAGTCAAACTTATATTTACGGGGTTGATCCGGCATCCGAGGTTGATAACTTTAGTATAGTTGTGATAGAGGCTCATTCAGACCACAGGCGGATTGTTCATTGTTGGACAACCAACAGAGAGCGACACAAAGAACAAGTTAAGATGGGTATCGCAACAGAGATGGATTTTTATTCCTACTGTGCTAGAAAAATTAGAGACCTGATGAAGACATTTCCATGCGAGCGTGTAGCCATGGATGCCCAAGGAGGTGGCATAGCTGTAATGGAGGCTTTGCATGATCCAGACAAGTTTCAGGATGGTGAATTGCCAATCTGGGAAATTATAGACGAGAAGAAAGAAAAGGACACAGATGGTAATCCGGGGCTTCACATACTAGAGATGTGCCAGTTTGCAAAAGCCGATTGGCTTGGAGAAGCCAACCACGGTATGAGAAAGGATTTTGAAGACAAGGTTCTTTTATTCCCATTCTTTGATGCAATAACTCTAGGATTAGCTGAAGCTCAAGATAAAATGAAAGACCGTGGCTATGACTCGCTAGAAGACGCAGTCATGGAGATAGAGGAGCTAAAGGATGAATTGTCTATGATTATTATATCTCAAACCGCCGCAGGTAGAGACAAGTGGGACACTCCAGAAGTCAAGCTTCCCGGCGGTAGAAAAAATAGACTCAGAAAAGACCGTTATAGTGCTTTGTTGATGGCGAATATGGCCGCAAGAACTATACACAGAACGCCAGTTCAAGCTCCTTATCAAAGTGTTGGAGACTTTGCTGGTGCGTCTAAAAAATTAAAAGGTCCAGATTTTATTGGGCCAGCTTGGTTTACAGAAGGCATGAAAGATGTTTACTAAGGATTTGGTGTATAATACAATAGTTTTGTAATCAAAATACAATGCAATTAGAGGCCCACCATGGCAAGCTCCATACCAGACCACCAGCCAGACCCCGCTTTTGTAACTTGGGGAACCGACAAAGAAAAGTCGGAAGCATTTTTATCCATTGCGGATAACGTAGAGGCATATGATGGTTTTCATAGCTCAAAGGCTTCCCATAGATCTTTTCTAGATGTAGACGGTGATGTTTCTGTAAGGACAGGCTATCAGAGGCAAGATTATAACAGGTTTCGCTCCAGAGAGTCTGTTCCGCGCAAGCAAAAGCGCGTTATTAGAATGTGTATGGATGCTTATGACAAGATCGGCATCATCAGAAACGTCATAGATCTTATGGGTGATTTTGCTACGCAAGGCATCACCCTCGTGCATCCCAACAAGAGGATTGAAAGGTTCTACAGAAGGTGGTTTGAGAAAGTTAGTGGTGGTGAGAGATCGGAGAGGTTTTTAAATATTCTATATAGATGTGGAAATGTTGTTGTTAGACGAAGAACAGCCAAACTAACAAAGAAGCTCGAAAGAGATCTACAAAAGTCTTCTGGCGCCGATCTAGATCCAGAAATTATAAAGTATGCAAAAAGAGAAGTTCCTTGGAGATATGACTTTCTTAACCCTCTTACAGTAGAGGTAATAGGTGGCGATTTAGCTGTGTTTGCTGGAAGTCCTGAGTTTGGCCTAAATATTTCTACCAAGATTAAAAATCTTATCCAAAAGAGCAAGGGAGAGTATTCAGCTATTATTGATAAGCTACCGGCAGATTTGGTAGCCGCCGTAAGAAAGGGCGAGAGCATAATCCCGCTAGACCCAGAAAAAACCTTTGCGTATTACTACAAGAAGGATGACTGGCAGATGTGGTCTAACCCGATGATCTTGTCGGTACTAGATGACATCATGATGCTTGAAAAAATGAAGCTTGCGGATATGTCTGCTCTGGATGGGGCAATCTCTAATATTCGCCTGTGGAAACTTGGAGATCTAGACAACAAGATCCTACCCACCAAGACATCCATCAATAAGCTAAGAAATATTCTAGCTAGTAATGTTGGTGGCGGTACTATGGATTTGGTTTGGGGTCCAGAGTTGGACTTCAAAGAGTCTGCCACAGAGGTGCATAAATTTTTAGGCGCCGAAAAATATCAACCAGTGTTGAATAGTATTTATGCTGGCCTAGGCATTCCTCCCACTCTTACGGGAGCTTCCAACTCTTCGGGTGGCGGTTTTACAAACAACTTTGTTTCCCTTAAGACGATGATTGAAAGACTTGAATATGGAAGAGAAATTCTAACCAGCTTTTGGAACCAAGAAATTCTCAAGGTTCAAAAAGCCATGGGCTTTAGATTTCCAGCCGAAATTCATTTTGAGAAGATGATCCTGTCTGACGAATCTTCAGAAAAGAATCTTCTGATTCAGTTGGCCGACAGAGATCTTATTAGTGTTGAAACTTTGCAAGAACGATTTGGTGAGATTCCAGAAATCGAAAAGATCAGAATTAATCGCGAAATTAGAGATAGGGAAAAAGAAAAAATGCCACAGAAAGCTAGCCCCTATCATAATCCGCAGCATAGGAATGATCTTGAGAAGATCGCTCTTGGTAAGGACATGCTAGAAGTTCAAGATTTAGGTCTAGTTCCGTCCGAAGAGACAGGTAATCATCCGTTCACTACTCCTAGTGACAGGCGAAATACCAATTTGATTGACGAGGCGAGGGAAGAGAAGAAGGACAAACAGGATGAACGAGAAATGAAAAAGATGGAAGTAAAGCAGAATTCTCAACCGCCAAAAGAAAAAGAGTTCGATCCGAAGGGTAGGCCAGAAGATGGCAGACCTAAAAATTCAAAGGATCAAACCAAGCGCAAGCAGAAAAGGGTTGCTCCTAGAACCGGCGGTGGCGATTTTACTAATCTGCTTTTGTGGGCCAACGAGTCTCAGAAGAAAATTGCAGAAATAGTTAACCCTGCTCTTCTGTCTCACTATCAAAAGAAGAATGTCAGAAGCTTAAGCAAGGCTCAAATGGATGAGCTAGAATATATTAAGCTTTGTGTTTTGTGTAACACAGACCCAATGTCAGATATTAATGTTAACGAAGTTGTAAACCTCTTGGACACCCAGATGCCGGTTAGTGAAATTGTCCTTTCATGCCAGAAAGACCTCGTTTACAGGTTTGTAAAAGCTAACGATAGACAGCCCACTATTGAAGAAATGAGACAAATTCAATCCTCGGCATATGCATTAAGTGTTGGTTAGCAACCTGACGCTGAGACAAAACTTTGATTTCAACAGTTTTATGGTGTATAATTCTGTAGAGGTAAATTATGAATATGCGAATCTTCAAAGACGAAATAGAAGCTGGTCTAGAGGATCAGATTAGGTCCAATGCAACCATTGCTTATACTTCTTTAGCCAACCCGCAAGAAATTACAGAGCTAGAGAAAGAAAAGTTCATTGCCTTGTCTGAATCTAACGCGACAAGCAACCCGGATCAGATTGATTTATATTATCTGAATTCTGTTCTGGTTTCCACCGGCTGGAATAAAAATGACGATGTATTCGACATTAGAGAAACTTGGGCTGCTAGATCCACGCCGGAAGACAAGCAGTTTAATTTTATGCACAACGAAGAAGACATTATCGGACATATTACCGGTAACTGTGTTGTGTGTTCTGATGGCTCGGTTATTGCCGACATCACCCCAACAGAAAATATTCCAGACAAATTTGATATTATAACCAGTGCGGTTATCTACAAAAGCTGGTCTGACATGGAGAAGCGTGAAAGAATCCATCAGATAATCGCTGAGATTGAAGAAGGCAAATGGTTTGTTTCTATGGAGTGTTTATTTAACGGATTTGATTATGCCGTTATTGGTCCAGATGGGAATCACAACACTATAACAAGAGATGAAAGCTCTGCTTTTCTAACTAAGCACTTAAGAGCATACGGAGGTGAAGGAGATTACGAAGGACATCAAATAGGCAGGTTGCTCAGAAATATATCTTTTTCTGGCAAGGGTCTTGTAAATAATCCTGCCAACCCTAATAGTATTATTCTAAGAGGATCAGACCCCTTCAAGTCAACCCAAGCATGTATTATCGAAGAATCTAGTATAAGGGAGATTAGTCATATGTCTAACGACGCTATGTTGCAACAGCAGCTAGACGCTCTCAAGGCTGAACTGGACACATCCAAGCAGCGCGAAGAGGCTCTAGAAGCAAAGCTCAGAGAGCTAGACGAGAAGGCTATTACTGAGAAAATCGAGGCTCTTAGTTCAGAGCTTCAAACCAAGGATGAAGAGATTGCTGAGATGCTAGAAGCTCAGAAGTCAGCTTTGGCTGAAAAGTCTGAGCTTACTGAAGCTTTGGAGAAGGTAAACGAAGAATTTGGTGCTATTCAAGCTGAGCTAGAGACCATCAAGGCCGAAGCTCATAAGGCTAAGAGACTTGCTGCTCTTATCGCTGCTGGCCTCGATGAAGAAGCCGCCGCAGAAAAGCTTGAAAAATTCGCTGGTGCTGACGACGAACTCTTTGATGAAATCGTCGCTCTAATTTCTGTTCCAAGCGAAGAGACTGTTGAAGAAGAAGTAGAAGCCGAAGCTGATGCCGACGTGGAAGCCGAAGAAGTAGCAGAAGCTGATGAAGATATTGCATCAGACGAAGCCGCTGATGAAGCCGACGCCGAGACTTTGGAAGAGGCAGAAGAAGAAGTAGAAGCCAGCCTTACCGATGCCGGTGAGACCGAAGAGGTCGAAGAGGCTCGCACATCCGCAAGCGATTGGCTGAGAAAGAATATTTTGAAGTCAACAGCTAGTATCGAAAAGTAATCAATATTTTATAGGAGTATATACTATGGCACTTAAAGCTGATCGTCATGAACTGCAAACCGACATCTCTTTCTTCATGAATGAAGTAGCGTCTAGAGGTGGTGTTGCATGTTTTTCAACCGCCGGTTCAGGTGCGGCAATGGATAGCAACAAGGCTCTCGTAACCTATGCTGCTACTCCTTCAGGCTCGGTTCCTGCTGGACTACTTCTGAACGATATGGTCAACATTGACCAGACTCGCCAGCATATTAACTGGCATAAAGATGAAGTCCAAAAGGGTGGCAAGGTAACTCTCCTTACGGCGGGTTGGGTTGTCACTGACAGAGTTTACCCCGGTCACACTCCCGCAGTCGGGAATGTCGCTTATGTACACCACAGTGGTTACATCGGCAACGCTGTTGTCGGCGGTCACTCAACTACTAATTTGGCTGTTGGCCGATTCATCTCTAAGAAGGATGAAGATGGTTATGCCAAGGTTTCCATTAGTCTACCAAACGCCTAATAATAGGAGATAATTAAATATGTCTACGCTTCACAGACCTGATGAGCAGTTCATTGAATTGCTTAAGCAGTCTGGCTCTGCCGATAGGACTGAAGCTCTTACGGCGCAGCACGAGATTGCAAAGGCTTTAGAAGAGCCTCTTCGTCAGGGTGTCCTCATTGGCGACATCCTTGGTAACATTTTTGAGAGAATGGTTATGGAACCCGGCACTACTTCCGAGTTCCCGCTAGACCTACTCGCTCCCGGTGAGGAAGACGAGTTTGTCGCTTACACCAACCCCGGTCATGGGCGTATCCCAGAGCGGACGGTTGAGGGCGACTACGTAATGGTCCCCACCTACAGCATCTCCGCTTCAATCGACTGGCTCCTTCGCTATGCTCGTGAAGCCAGATGGGATGTTGTTGGTAGAGCCATGCAGGTTCTAGAAGCTTCATTCGTCAAGAAGATGAACGATGATGGTTGGCACACTGTTCTCGCCGCTGGCGTGGACCGTAACATCATGGTTTATGATGCTGATGCAACTGCTGGTCAGTTCACCAAGCGTCTAGTTTCCTTGATGAAGACTGTTATGCGCCGCAACGGTGGTGGCAACACAGGTTCTTTGGTTCGTGGTAAGTTGACTGATATGTACCTCAGTCCAGAAGCTCTGGAAGATATTCGTAACTGGCAGGTGGATCAGATTGATGAGATCACCCGCCGCGAGATCTTTACGGCTGCGGATGGCGGAATCACCCGTCTATTCCAAGTCAACCTTCACGATATTGATGAGCTTGGCGAAAGTCAAGAATATCAGAACTTCCTTACCAGCCAGCTTAGTGGCTCCCTTCAGGGTAGCGACGTTGAGCTAGTTGTTGGTCTTGATCTAGGAAACCGCGATTCCTTTATCATGCCCGTCAAGCAGGAAGTTCAGATCTTCGAAGACGACGCTCTTCATCGTCATCAGAAGGCTGGCCTTTACGGCTGGGCAGAACTAGGCTTTGCTGTACTCGACAACCGTAGAGTACTACTAGGCTCGTTCTAAGCAACAATTTGTTGTAAAGCTACAACCGTCTCGTATCCCGTATGGGGTGCGGGGCGGTTTTTTTATAGGGATATGGTGTATAATATTACGGAGACTTTGTATTTGGAGGTTCGCCATGGGTATGTCAGACTGGTTAGAATCTGGTGTATTAAACTTCTTATTCAGAAGTAATACTAACAGTTTTAGCTCTCCCGGCAATATATCTATAGCTCTATGTTCAGGTGTTCCACAAGACCACCACACTGGCGCTAATTTACCTGAAATTGTTAGCGGTGTTAACGGCGTATCTAATGGTTACACAAGGTATAATCTTGGTTCTCCGTTAAATGCTACATGGAACGAGGTTAATAGCAGTGGGTTTATTCACAATCTAAGTGATGTCTCATTTCCAGCTTGTGCAAATAACGCTTGGGGGGTTGTTTCAGGCGTAGCTATTGTTAATCACTCTGGCTTCTTAAAAGGGCAGGTTTTATTTCACGGCACTCTTGCCGAAGCCCGAAGTATAGGAACCGGCGATGTATTTAAAATTAATACGGGCGATCTAGACATTAATCTCTTTTAGGTAATCGGCAAATGGCCCTTCAGATAAAAGACAGAGTGCAAGAAACTAGCACAACCACCGGCACAGGCACTTTAAACTTGGCTGGTGCTGTTGATAGTTTTCAAACCTTTGTAGCTGGTGTTGGTGATGGCAATACGACCTATTATGCAATCACAGATGGCAATGGTACTGCGTGGGAAGTTGGTATAGGTACAGTTACTGATGCTTCTCCAGATACATTATCTAGAACGACTGTTCTTGCCAGTAGCACTGGTAGTAAAATTAGTCTTAGTAGCGGTACACACAAAGTATTTGTTACGTACCCTGCTGACAAAGCTGTGTTCAAAGATGCCAACGGTTTTGTTGGTATAGGCACGGACTCACCGACCTATGAGCTTGATGTTGTTGGTGATGTTGGCGTGGATGAATATATTTATCATAATGGAGATACAAACACCTACATCAGACTTCGAGGCGACCAATTCGACTTTGTGGCTGGTGGCAGAACAATGCTCACGCTGGATGAGGCTAGTTCGGACATCGTTACAGTCAATGATGGCGCTAACGATGTTGATTTTCAGGTTAAGGGCGATAGTGATACCAATCTTATAAGAACAGATGCTGCAAACGATCTGGTGGGTATTGGCACGGCGTCACCTTCTTATAAGTTAGACGTGTTTGGTCATGACGCTTGGGTTCAGTCTAGTGGAGTTCGGATTGGAGCTTCTGGGCTTTATCTAAGTGGAACAAAGATAACAGCCACAGCCGCCGAATTAAACTACATTGATGGTGTTACTTCTGCTGTGCAAACACAGCTAGACGCCAAGCAAGCCTCTTTAACCTTTGGGATATCTAATACTAACGCTGTAAAGGTAGATTCTGCTAGTGCTGCTGATGATGAATATGCTAGGTTTACCGCAAATGGGTTAGAAAGCAGAAGCACCTCAGAGGTTCTTTCTGACATAGGCGCACAAGCTTCAATAGGTGGGGCAGCAAGCACCGTCACAAGCTCTGATTTAACAGCAAGTAGAGCTTTGGTTTCAAATAGTTCTGGGAAAATTGCTGTTAGCAGCACAACCTCCACAGAGCTAGGCTACCTTGACATATCCACTTTAGGTACTGCCGAAGCCTCAAAAGCCCTCACCCTAGATAGCGGTAAAAAGTTTACTGGTGTAAAAGATGGCACATTCAACCAGTACGACTCTTGGGTCTATGCTAGTGGTGTTAAAATTGGCGCCTCTGGTATATCTATGGATGGCTCCGTCATAAAAACAGTACAAACTTCAGCGGAATCTTTTGCTGATAACAATAGCAGCTTAATGACATCCGCCGCCATTGCTGACAAAATCGAAGCTTATAGCTACATTACCGCAACACTAACTGAAGAGCAGGTAGACGATTTTGTTGGCGGTATGGTTGCTGGAAATACCGAAACTGGAATTTCTGTTACCTACGAAGATAGTGATGGTACGCTAGACTTCGTTGTGTCTGATACAACGGTTGCTGGAGACAGTGGGTCTACAGGCATTACTCCCGGCGACACTCTCACTATTGCGGGTGGAACAAACGCTACCAGCGCCATGGTTGGCGACACCCTTACAGTTAATGTAGCTGACGCATTTCTTAAAAATGATGACGATGACACCACCACTGGTATCATAACAGCTAAAGGTCTAGTAGCCAACCAGTATGGATCTTTTGTAAAAGCAAGCGGCATCATCATAGGCGCCTCCGGTATCTCCATGGGAGCCGGAAGACCTGTAGTTAAAACAATACAAAACTCAAATATGTCTTTTACTGATGATAACACTAGCATAATGACATCTGCCGCCGTAGCAGATAAAATCGAATCTTATAGCTATATTACCGCCACGCTAACACAAGAACAGGTGGAAGACTACGTAGGTGGCATGGTAGCTGGCAATACAGAAACCGGTATTACCGTCGCATATCAAGATGCCGATGGGACTATAGACTTTGCTGTTGCCGACACTACAGTCGCCGGTGATAGCGGTTCCACCGGGATGACACCCGGAGACACTCTTACTATAGCCGGTGGAACAAACGCCACTAGTGCTATGTCTGGTGATACCCTTACAGTTAATGTTGATGACGCATTTTTAGTAAACAACGCCGACGACACCACTACTGGTATTATAACAGCCAAAGGCTTGGTCGTGAACCATTTTGATTCTTGGGTTCACGCAAGCGGCACGCACGTTGGTGCGTCTGGTGTTAGGTTTAGTGATGGCACTGTGCAAAAAACGGCTTCCGCAGGTGGTGGCACTGTCTCTGGAGATACTTTTGCTACAGACCTTAAGATAGGTAGAGATGCTCATAACTTAATAGATTTCACCACAGACGACGCCGTAACATTCAGGGTTGGAAACGCTGATGAAATTACACTGGCGGCAAATGAGTTTTCTCCCACCACAAGTGATGGCATAGCGTTGGGAACCGGTAGTAAGATGTGGTCAGACTTATTCATAGCGGATGGAGGAGCAGTTAACTTCAACAACGGTGACGCAACCCTAACGCATGAAAGCAATAAAATTGTAGCCAGTGGATGCGAGCTATTCGTTAACCGTCCGGGTCGTAGTCTTGCTACATTCAGAAGAACCAATAATGGAGACGCTTCTATAGTGGTTGACGCATCTTTTCATGATGCGGACAACGACGCACAGCTTAGAATGCTAGCGGGAACCTCTGGTGAATGTAGTGTATTCTTTGGAGATACTGATGATGCTAATGTGGGACTGATTACTTATGACCACGACACCAATGCCCTCACTGTCAAAACAAACGATACCGCAGCAATAGTAATTGACTCAAATGGCACATTACAAACTAAAGGTGTCATTAGAGAAGTTGCAACCAAAGTTCATACTAATTACACGGTTACTGCTTCTGACCACATTATATTGGTTGACACCGACAGCACCGACAGAACGATTACCCTACCTACAGCCGCCGCCGCCAATATCGGTCAAGAGTATATTATAAAGAAAATAGATGATGGCACTGGCCTTGTTAATATTGTTCCTGCTAGTACCGGTGGGGCTGGCCCCGACGACATTGATGAATATGATACTGCATACGTTCTGTTTTTACAGCATGACACTGTGACCTTCGTTTGTGGCCCCGGAGATGCTTCATCAACCGATGAACAATGGTGGGTTGTAGCGGAAAGGGTTCAGCCGCATTCCGCCCAGTTAGAACAAAGGACAGCACAAACAGTACCTCAGAGAAGCACTAACAACACCGTAGTCACTATGACCCACGTTCGGTATGAGGAGGGGTGTGATGCGGATACTTCAACTAATCGGATAGACATAAAACGAAAAGGTAAATATGCAATTACGGCACACTGTCTGCTAGACGACCAACATGCACACTGGGGGATGAAGACAAGAGTTTTATGGTATGATGACAGCGCGGGTACTTCTTCGTATCACGGTGAGACGAAGGCCGTATCTTATATTGATGATGCAAGAGACATAGGATCTACCACTACTGTGTTGTTGGAATTAGACGTGGGTGATTATGTTCAAGCAATAATTTGGAACTCTTACGTCGGAACTAGAAACACAAGGGTAAGCGGGGTCGAGGACTATAGTTACATAGCTGTGCAGGAGATTAAATAGATGGTCGCTAGTATAGAAGTTTCACCAGAAAATGACCTCTCCAAAATAGCCGAACTGGCTGGGGTTGTGGATAAGAATGGCTTTTATTACGACGATGGCAGTTTGTATGTGCTGGACATTTCTCAAGAGACACTTGATTCTGCTTTTGTTGCATATAATGATAATCTCGAAAACTATCTTCTTCAGCCGTTACGAGAAGTCAAAAAAGACGAACTCACTAGACAGGCACACGAGTACATAGAACTAATCTACCCCTCCTATAGACGAGAGCTATTTATAGCGCTAGCAGAAGAGGCTCGCAATCTTGGACTTACCAACAGGTCTGCATATATAGACCAAATGTTGGCTTGGGTTAAGACTGTAGTATCGGCAGTCCTTCTTGCGGAAGACGCGGTTGATTCTTACGATACAGTAGAAGAAATACAATCCACCAGTATTAATACAGAGGCATTCTCTGCTACAGACCCCGAGGTCACAATAAGAGGGGCAATGGCTATTGAAGATTAGCCACCCATCACAACTATAACAACTTAAGGAGATATATAATGGCTGCATTATCTGATTATGCTGAATCAGGTATTCTCAACCTGCTTTTAAGAGGAAATACAAATACCTTCGCTGCACCTAGCAACGTTTCTATTGCTCTTTGTTCAGGTGTTCCAATTGATAGTAATACTGGAGCAACTATTCCAGAGTTAAAAAATGGAAGTTCTTATGCCAGAGTAAGTCTAGGAAGCCCCTCTGATGGAGACTGGGATGTTTTCACTACGGGTGGCGCTACTGCCAACACCTCCACAGCAACCTTCCCAACAGCTACTGGCAACTGGGGTATTGTTTCTGGTGTAGCTATCGTTAATAACGCTACACATGGTGCTGGACAAGTGCTGTTCCACGGGAAGCTTACTACTGCAAGAACGGTTTTGAATGGCGATACTTTTAAGTTTAACGCTGGAGATATTGATATAACATTGGGTTAAGGTGAAGTATGCTTGGTTTTAGTGCTTATAGTGAGGCTCCTTTATCTTCACAGGTAGATGCTGGTGAAGAACGTAGCGCAAGCGTTGTTATGTCCTCTACTGCTTCATTAAGCACTGCTCCAGCCTTGAGTATAGTAGCAGCAGCCACAAGCTCTGGCGAAGCAACTCTTACCTCGGTTCCCGGTTTGCATATAGGTGCATTTACCTCCATAACGTCTTCTTCCACGGCTACTGCTTATGGAAGAAACAATTTAAATGCCCTTTCAATTGTTACCGGCCCCTCAACATTGTCAGCTATTGGCCGAATGTCGGTAACGGCAGGGTCGAATGTTTCCTCTTCAGCTTCAAGTTCTGCTGTTGGGGCTATTGACACGGTTGGTAAATCTGATGTCACTGGGACAACCAGTTTTTCAGGAGTTCTTACCCAGCTTCACTATGGAGCGCTTGATACGTCTGCGACTAGCAGTTTGTCTGGAATAGGTCGCATTGACCTTTCCTTTTTAACAGACCTTTCTTCTACATCTAATTTTTCAGCTATTGGTAAACACGCCACTTTATCTGGAAAAACATCACTTGAATCTTCTGGGAATATTGAATCTGTAGCAAAGAATACCTTGGTTGGCTTGTCGGATATCAGTTCGTTAGCCTCTATCACTAGCGCACCCGGTATAGATATTCCCGGTGTTTTAAACATTTCCGGTTCTACATCTTTTACTAGTGGTGGTGTATTATTATATGGAGGGACAGTTGATTTATCAGCTTCTGCCAGCTTAACAGGCACTTCTATTTCTGAAGTGGTGGGTCTTGCGAACCTAGCAAGCGAATCTACCACTTCAGCAATACTAGTAGCCGACTTAGCTACAGGCGCTGTTTTATCTTGTGAAGGCTCCATTATTGCGGATCTTGTACTTCATGACGTTGATCCTGTATTAATAACACTTTATGTTGATCAGGCGAACAGTATTCAGTCTAATATAAATGATTCTTTTACTATTGTCGGTTATTTAGATCAGGGTGTTGTTAATGATCTTAAAATTGACCAGCGAACAAGTATTATTGGGTATATTGATCAGTCAATTAGTATATCAACAGAGAGATAAATATGGGTGCTAACGAAATTAGAAAAAGTGATATCGGAACCCAGTTTACAGTAACGATAAAAGATGGCGCATCTGTTGTAGATATCAGCGCTGCCTCCGGTGTTGCTGATAAGCAGATCACCTTTAAGAAGCCCGGAGGAGATACCCTTACAAAGAACGCTGCCTTTGTCAATACCGGTACTGATGGTAAAATGAAGTATACAACTGTTAGTGGCGATCTTAACGAAGATGGCACATGGAGACTACAAGGTAAAGTTGCGATTGGTGGTAATTCATGGAGTACAGATATTCATACATTTAAGGTTCATAAGAATCTATCATAAAGAGGTGAATCATGGCTTGGCAAACTGAAATGACACGAATTTTGAGATATATGCTAAACGACCTTGATAGCGCTAGCTATGCTTACTCAGATGACAGGCTGGAGGAGACTATAATTGTCGCTGCTCAGCTTGTTCTACACGAGATCGATTTCGATAAGGATTACACAGTAGATGTTGGCGCCTTGACTTTAACCCCAGATCCCACCACCGCCACAAAAGACAACGCATTTATTAATCTCATTTCCTTAAAGTCTGCTTGTATTATTCTAAGTAGCGAGCTTCGTACCAAGTCTCTAGACTCTGTCAGAGTTTCTGATGGCGCTTCTTCTATTGATACAAATGGAATTGTGAAGGGTTTCGAGTCTTTGAGCAAGAGCATGTGCCAAGCGTATGAAGACGCGAAGATTCAATATAAGGCTGGAAACAGTGTAGCTGGCAAGGCTGTGCTTACACCTTACGAATCTCCAAACTTCCCTATCGTCCATGGAGATGGTCACAACACAAGAACTGGATATTTCGAATAGGAACGACAAATGACCGGTAAACAAGTAGATGATCTCAAAACACAATTTAATGCAGATCTAGCAGATAACAGCACCGGTGCAATTTCTGCACAGGACGTTAGAGATTCTTTTACCAATGTTGCGGACTCTATCACGCATGTGTTTGCCAGCGGAACAGACTCTTATATAAAAAATAAGTATGGCGGTCATGGAACCGCTATGTATTTTCGCCCCAGCCTAGATGTTGGTGCATCAAAAGTTCTTTCCAGTATAGTTGGCCAATGGGGTGATGGAAGCAGAGACGCTGCCAAAGTGGCTGCAATTAAGTTTGAGTCGGGATCAGATAACACAAATAAGGATAATGGCAGGATTGCTTTTTACACAGCAGCCTCCGGTAATCCTCCTCTTCCGTCTGGGGCTAGCTGGCCCAAGTCGATGTTCAAGAGAATGCAGATTACTGAAACCGGTACTGTTGAGATTATTGGCAGTGGTCTTGGCCATATAGGATTGCACTACAACAGAGTTCAGCACAGTGGTGTTGGTCTTTATCTGGACAACATTTACAACAACCACGTATCTTCTCCTTGGAACCAAACTCTAGGTATTGGACACTTTAACACAGTGAATAATGTCTTCCGCCCAGATTTGTATGTAAAGGGTTCTGGAGAAGTTGTAGTTAGTAGAGAAGGTGGAGCATCCGTCCCCAGTTCTGGTTGGGCAGAGCTACACATTGAAAACAGAAATAACAGGAGTTCCGCCAACAACAACAATATGGGTACTGGCGGTCGTGTTGTATTCAAGGGATACAAGGATGCTGCCAGAGGAAACTCTCAGGCAATGTATACCTTGGGTACAGATATTAAATCTAATAGCAATAGCTCAATAGCTAAAAATAACTTCTTTATCCAAGATTTGTATGCACCCAATACCCCTCATAGATTCTATATTGATCCGTCAGGTAACATTGGTATTGGAACTATAGCTCCTAGTGGCAGACTTCATGTGCATGCTGGTGAGGTATATAGTGGAGCTAGCGGCATTGCCATCTCTATGGGTACAGTTGAGTCCAACACCTATTTTGATTGGAAGCTTTCTAAACCAGCAAGTCAAGGTGATGGTAACAACACTATTCTTACATTGGACACACGATATCCAGTAAATCGTAATATCATGTCTGTCCAGTCTAACAGCGCTAGAAACTCTGCTCATGTTGGTTTTGGAACCAGAACTCCTCATGGGATAGTAGAAATATCACACGGAGGAGTGGGTGGCTCTGGGTTAAACTTAACAAACACCGGATCTGGTGGTAGAAGATATACCTTTATTAGTACACACGGCGCATCTACCGCTCTAGAGACCCCGGCGAATAAGGCTAGTGGTTGCTTGGTTATCCAAGACTCCACTGCCAGTAGAACACGGTTTGCTATTGACGCTTCAGGAAACGTGGGAATTGGCGAAATACCCCAAACCGTCAAGGGTACAGCCACAAAGGCTTTGATGTTTGGAGACAATGGTCAGAACGTATTAGCAACAAGCTTAAACACTGCGGGCTTGTTTGCCAAAGACACTGGCGGAACTGTTAAACTTTATGCTTTTGACGAAGGCGGAAACCAAAACGCAATTAGTCCTCACGTTTTTAAACTCTTTGACCAACCAGACCCCCTAGCTTGGTCTTACTATGGAATCAACCATGAGACTAAACAGGAAATTAATGTGGACGTTTATGGGGCTATTGAAGCTATTGAGAACCTAACTGGCAAACAATTTATATTCAAACAAGATATGAACGGAGAATAAAATGGCTATTGTTAAAAAAGTAATACTAGCTAATAGTATAAAAAATGGCACAGTTGTGACCGGTGTTGATCCTGTCGGTAATTTTAATACAATTGACCCATACAGTGGCAAGGTCACTGACAATTTTTCTAGCATGTCCAAGGGTTATGGTTTAGGCACTGATGGACAAACACATTTTCAGTGGCTTAACGTGCATAGCTCTGGATCATTGCAATCGCTATATAATACTAGGTTTGATAATCCTAGATATTACAGTGGTGACGCTGCTACATAGGATCTTATAAAGGAATGCAATCATGTCTGATGATGTAATTTTTATACCCAAGTCTGGCGAAAGAGGACAGATTGGGGCGACGACCGGAGTTGATGTTCATGGCAATTCAAAAATGCTTCGGGATTATTATGTAGCATCAGGAATAGACGCTACGTATTTCGGCAGACTTGGTGACAGAAACGATGATATTAGACACTATAAAGGTGACGGGGCCGGTTAGTGTAAATTGGAGAAATCATGGCAATAAATATTCCAGAGAGTGTATATACCAAGTTTAACGAAGCTGTTGACGCCATGATTTCAGAATTTGGCGTTACTTGCACATTGGTATATCCAGAGAAAAGAACTGCTTGCTCTAACTGTATTACTGACACTATTGGTAGAAGGTCTGGAAACCGCTACAGAACAGGCGGGCCTATTCCTTTTGCTAGAGGTATGGTGTGTCCATTTTGTGGTGGCAGTGGATTCAAAGCCACAGAAAACACAGAAGATATCACCATGCGTGTTTACTGGACAAGGAAAGACTGGGTTAACACTGGAATACAGGTGGATATTCCCAACAGCACTGTCCAAACCATAACATATCTAACCAATCTTCCTAAGATCAACAAGGCTAAGGAAGTTATAATAAATAAAAACATAGACGGTCACGAGGTTTTTAGATTCACAAAGACCGGAGAGTCTATTACTCACGGGTTACAACACAATAGATATGTTATCACCTTTTGGAAACGGTCATAATGCCCTCCCCAGATGATATCAGATTAGAAGTTATATTATTAGAGACTGACGCCAAAATTGAGAAAAAAATTCTCCAGTATACGGCTAAGCTTGTTAATGAAAAAATAGGTAAACTAGTAAAACGACCCGATTTTATGGATAAGTTTTCAAAAGTATTTAAGAAGTGGATATTTGATTCACTCGCTTTGCAAGAGCTTAGAGGAAACACTAAACTCAGGGCAGACCTAGGCTTAAGTAGAACTGGAGCCGCTAGAGCTAGTGGCGCCATAGCTGATGCTGTTTCTCAAACACTTACTTTTTCATATCAAAAATGGGACGCTAAACTTACTGGTGGACGTTTGCAAATCAGTATCCAGCCTAGCAATTTTGAAAATGTTTTAAATCAAAGCTGGGCAGAGTTCGAAAGTGAAGGGGGATATAGAATCCCTTGGTTGTCTTGGTTATTAACTAGGGGTGATGACGTTATTATTACTGGTTACGAAGTTGGTTACGGTCGTGGCTTGGGCAGAAGCGGTATTGGCAGAATGTCTGGAGATGGCGAGGACTCACGTTTAACCTTTAGGGTTAACCCAGCTTTTTCTGGAACAATGGATAAAAACTTTATAACCGAGGCGTTAACTAGTAGAGACAAGATAAAAGAGATAAGAGACATATTCATATCATTTATTGTTCGTTAGTGGAACGTGACAAATGCCGGATTATACAGAACTAAATGGTTTTTACCAGATAGGCGACAACACACTCACTTCTATGTTGCAAGACAACATTATTGAGTTTTTTGATTGGGGTCTTTTAAACAAGGGTAGTTATTTCAATATTAACATTCCAACATCTGGGCAATATGGTGGCGATAGACACAGGCTTAGATTAGTAGATGATCCCAATTACACAAAAGGTCAAGTGTGGGAGGGGTATAGGTCTAACTGGGTTTGGCAGAGCGGTATCAATCAACAAGATGCCCCAGTTAATGTTTCAGGAGTGTATGTAAACGGCTCTTTCAAATCTAAAACATCAACAGGTACATACGCACACCACGTTAACTATCCTTGGGGTAGAGTAGTTTTTGATAGCGCTATTCCTACCACCAGTACGGTAACAATGGAATATAGTTATAAGTGGATTAATGTAACTACCGCCAATAACGTGCCTTGGTTTAGAGAATTACAATCTCGTTCTCAGAGAATAGATAGCGCTCATTTCTTACAAGACGCATCTGGAGATTGGTCCCAATTGGCTGGTACTAGATTTCAACTTCCCGCTATAGCTGTTGAGATGGTTCCAAAAAGAAGTTCTAGACCATACCAGCTAGGCGGTGGTCAGTGGGTGGAGACAGATGTTCTTTTCCATATATATGCTGAGGATGAATACACTAGAGATAAGCTTGTCGATGTTATAACTCTTCAAAACGACAAGACCTTATACATGTTTGATACAAACAGGATGACTACAGATCAAAGATTTCCTTTAGACTGGAGAGGGGCCAAGGCTTCTGGGTGCTTGACATACCCGGATTTGGTTAAGCCGAGTGGTTCTGCTTATGGGGACGGGACTTTTACTGCTGGATTTAGACCGAGCAACAACGGGAGGCCAAATCAACTCAGGTTTGCCGAAATGCGGAGTCAAGAAGCGATCATGATAAACCCCAATCTTTACCGTGGTATAGTCAGGGGTACAACAGAAGTTATTATGCCGGGAATCTAGCTTGTTTGGTGTATAATATTATAGCTAGCATTTCTGGATATTCAGAAAGAAACTAAGGAGAATAAATTCCATGGCCAATAATATGAGAGTCTTTTGGGCGGTTCAGGGTGTTGTGATCGGTGAAATGGGCGAAGCCACGATCAACACATCAAGCCCTTTTAACGACAAAACTAAGCTAAACCCAGTTCACGGTCTACAAAGTGTTGGTATAACCACAACTTTCAACCTTGAGCAAGTTTTCGAAATGGGCCAACTTAGCCTATACGAAAACCTTGAAGAAGTTCCTGACGTTGAAGTTACCTTGGAGAAGGTAATTGATGGTTATCCACTAATTTATCACTTGGCGACCAGCAACCCGACTATTGCTGCTGGAACAGACACGCTGATTGGTAGATCAAACGAGCGTTGCGATTTGCGACTAGCCGTTTATGGAGACGCTTTGTCAAAAGCTGGTGCGGTAAACCCACAGTCTGAAGTTTACTGTTCTGGTATGTATGTATCTTCTATAAGCTACACCATCCCCGTCGATGGAAACATGACCGAATCAGTAACTTTGGTTGGTAACCATAAGAAGTGGTATACCGGCACTGATGGCGAAATTGACAACGCTGATCTAGGTTTTGGCTCCGACGTACCTCTCTCTGGTATTGCTCGTCGTCAACACATCAATATGACAGCCTCTAACTTCCCGCCAGAAATTCCCGGCGTTGGTAGTGACGGCCAGATGGATAGCCAGAAAGGCGACATCCAGAACGATCCGCTTGCTCATATTCAAAGTATTTCAGTTAGCGCTGATCTTGGTCGTGAACAGATTAACGAGCTTGGACACAAGGGTCCATACACTCGATATGTTAGTTGGCCGGTAGAAGTTACTACTGAGTTTGAAGTTATCACGGCTTCAGGCGACCACGTAGATGCCCTGCCGAATACTGACAACTTGAGCAACCGAGCGATTTACATTGCCGTTTCAGGTGCTAGTTATCCTGCCGGTAAGAACTTCGTTTTGGATCTTGGTTCAAAGAATAAGCTAACCAGCGTTTCATATAGTGGTGCTGATACGGGCGGTGGAAATGCCACCACCTCGTTCTCTTATTCTACGTTTAACGATCTAACTATCTGGTCGGCTCACAACCCGACTAATGGTTAATGTTATTGGGTACGCGAGGGGCGGGGAAACTCGCCCCTCAGTACCAGCGTTTTTGCGATAGCCTCTGCTTTGCAGTTGATTTTTTGAGGAAAGAAAAAAGGCAAGTAAGGCGCTGGATTACTACGGACATGTGGATAGGAAATATGATACAAAGTTCCCGTCATAAGGGGTAGCACCATGCAACCATATGAGCGGGAATTTTTTATATA
>VTLG01001819.1_pt1 | contig 26864 bp, 27 predicted proteins | sample 4694571 | NCBI WGS metagenome assembly VTLG01 (sample SAMN12604809, study PRJNA352737) | marine metagenome | biome: ENVO:00000447; feature: ENVO:00000209|ENVO:00000569|ENVO:01000036; material: ENVO:00002151; isolation source: viral sequences binned using virsorter ...
GAGTTCTAACTTGAAAGTTATACAAAACCTATAGCAACACATAGGAAAGACAGGGCAAGTGTTGGACTTGATCTATCTCCTGACTTACAACCCCATAAGGGGTTTTTTATTGGCTAATTTAGTTTAGGAAATAATTTTTGCTCTAGCATATCAACAGCCCTGTCATCTAATGTATTCGATGTCTGCTGACATATTACACGTAAAAGATCAATTATTAACCTTTTAGCACCTGTTGTAGACAGGAAACGTAAGATTATAGGTTTTAAAATTTTGTACATAGTTTGTTTGACTTTACAAACATATTCTAGACGTTAAATTTAGTATGGTCATCTTTATACCACCTTAATCCCCAGGCAAAGCATAGGTGGTTTTTTTATTATGGAAGAACAAGAACCTAGCAAAGTTGAAACTATAGTTAAAATTTCTATTCTTTTATGGAGTGCAACTCTATTAACACTTTCATATTGGGAACCGCCATCTGGTAAAAAAATTGTAGACTTTGATCCAACTTTCATAGCCAGCATCTTCAGTGCCTCAACAGCAGCACTGGGCGTCACTATTGGTAAAAAGGGCAACAATAAAAAAGACGTTATAGTAGATAATAAGAATACTAAAGCAACCGCCAAATGAAGAAATTTTTATTGCTAAGTCTGTTAATTTCAGCACCATGTTTTGCTAACCCTCTACCTACATGGACTACAGGTTCTAGCAATAGAACTGAAAATACTACACAGACAATAGATCGTACTATTGTTACTGAAAAATACGGATCAGCATTAAATACTTGGGAAGCTACAAACATTACTGTTACTTCAGATACAAGTGGTGGAATAACTGCTGAAGATGCAGTATTCACTCCAACAGATAACACTGCCGAATGGACACTATCAACCACTACAAGGGCTGCTAGTGCTATGACAGAACAGATTACTCAAACAGATGATATTACGACCACAAGCGTTATTACTAGCTTGTCTGTGTTTAGTCAGTAATTCTGTAAAAGCAGAAGGTGGTACTGATGTTGTAGCACAACCTAATGCGATTGGTAATTCTAGTATTATCAATCAGAATATGAATGTTAATAATGGGATGACAGGCAAGTTGCAGTTTGATAATTTAATTTGCAGCCAACCAACTATGGCATTTACACCTTTTTATACAGGTAACGAAGCAGAAAATCCTAGTAGTGAGACTTATAGTATTAACCAAGGTTGGGGATTTCAAATATCATTTATGGTTCCTTTAGGATCTAATAATGAAACTTGTTCTGAGTTAGCAGAAGTAAAGCTAAAGTTAGCCATAGAAGAACTAGACAAGCAAGTACATGATAAGCAGTTAGTTCGTGTTTTGAAGTGTAGTCAACTTCACGCATCAGGCTACATGATTAATCCTGAGTCTAAATTCGCATATATTTGTAATGATGTGATTAATATACGAAGTTATGTTAAAGCCAACGCAGAAAAATTTAAAAGTAACTAACCATAATCTTCTGGAAAAGATAGATACGGCAATATCTAGGTTAGTTACTAGAGCTAGTACACTCGAAAAGTAGCTAGTTTAGACACCACATAGTACAGGTATGTGAACTCTAGCTACCTTTATTATTATCTATTTTTTCTTTTACATTTGCAACTTCTTTTTTAAGAATCTTAGTAAAGATTTTCTTAAATGTTTTCTTAATAAAAGCTAATACTGACTGCATAGCAATACCACCAGCTACAGATACAACAGATGCAGTACCAGCAGCTATAACACTAGAAGCTATAACCTCTGGTGCAGGTATTGGCATCTCCCCGAAAAATGGTAGATTAAATGTAGCTATTGCTTCTTCACTTGATAAAGTTTCTTTGGTGTTTGGCAGGTTTGTCGGTATTATTTTTGGTGTTGTTCCTGACACTTCCTCCTTTAAAGATGCTTTTTCTTCTTCAACAGAAGATTCCTGATCTCTCAACCCCGACTTTACCTGTTCCAAACTTGGAAGAAGTAGGGGATCTAGATAAGGTTCTTCCACAATCGGTGGATAAAAAATTGTTTTAGGTGGTATAAGAATATTACTAGCATCAGGTAGATTTATCTGTGGATAATCCAACTTGTATTATGTTTGTACTTCGCTTTCAAGACCAGCATTAAATACTTCTTGTTTTTCTTCTTCAGACATATCAGCCATACGATCTGATATTATTGCTTGAATTTGTATATTTCTAATTTGAATACTATTAATCATATTTGAAAGCTCTTGTACTTTATCTTTATTTTCTTTAAGTTCAAGCCTTAGTTTGTCTATTGTAGGTTTTGTCATGGTTTTTTGTTAATACTTAAAAGGTGTTCCTGTAGCTTCAACAGGTGTTTTAACTAATGTAACAGCATTATCCATTTCTGTCTCCATTGCAGTTACTTTATCAGTTCCCAAAGATGCTTTGACCCAAGTAAGCATAGTATCTGCTGTCGGGGTTTTTTTACTTGTATCATAAGCAATAAATTCAGATGGTAATTTTGATGGCTTTTCAAAAGAAACTGAGCCAGTTTGTCTTGTACCTTCTACTTCTGTTTCACCATCCATAGCTTTTAGACGAAAAATAATTTCTTTAATAAAACCATCTGCAATGTCTCTTTTCCAGGTGTTTACTTCCCAAGTTTTAGTAATTGCCATTAGCTTGATTTATCTGCTATTAGTTTAGCTTTATATTCTGATTTTACAGCATCAGTCCATACAACGCCACAAATGTTTTTTACGTCATTAGGTATTGCCGTTACTCCATCAGGTTCCTTATCTAATGGATTGTCTACTAAATTATCAGCACCATCAAGAGATCCACAAGTTAAAGTATATCTTTCGTAAGATCTAGAACCAGGTATCTCTACTCCATCTCTTTTGATGACTGTAGCTTTTCTTACTTGAACTGCTTTATATGTGCCAACAACCTGTATTTGGTCGTATTCAATAGATTCAGTTAGTGCCATTTAGGAAAGTCCTCCAGACTCAACAGGTTTATGGTGCTTAGTTTATAGACTTGGCTTCGGTCTAAGTTGCTGTGAAGTATGTTATAGAACCACGAAGAGCAGTGTTATTTTCAAAATCACCCTCTGTCATGTCGTCTGTATCATCTTCTGCTCCTACAGTATGTCTAATCTGTAATTCACTTGAACTGTTTGTTGCGGCAAAAACAATATTAGCGGAATCAGTAGCTACATCATTCCAGAAAGAAGAAACACCACTTGCTTCTACACTTGTTCCGCTTATAAGATCCTCAACAGCAAAAGGTAAACCAGCTAAAGTTGCATCACCTGAAGCTGATCCTTTACTTGTAAGTGTAAAAGCAAAATTAACTGTTACCTGCCTACCAATTTTTGTATAACTTCCACCCCTTACACTACTGTAAGTAATGCCTGTAGTAGCACCGCCAAACTCCAGTGAAGGCGTGAATACACCTTCCTCATAATCATCTAATTGATTAGCAGCAGCAGTATCAGATCCGAAGGTAATACCGCCTTGAACAGTACACCCGAATGAAGTTGACTCTAATTTTTTACTGTTGTCATGGTAGAGTTCTACTGCTCCATCTGGAATAAATTTTGCTAAGGTCTCTGGCCCAGATTTTGTTATATGAATTTCACCGCCAGCAGCAGCATTAAGCCTTAAAAGACCCGATCCAGTATCATGTGAAATTATAGAGTCTGTTCCATTAAATTTTATCTGTAGATCATCACCATCACCAAGTTTGATAATATCACTATCTCCCATATCCAAATGAGAGGTAACATGAAGTACTCCGTTTACTCTTGCTCCACCATTAATGGTTTCAAGCACATTGGAGTTGTCGTAATATAACTGAATCCCTCCGTTAGTTGAAAACTTAGCTGCTGTTCCACTTCCATTATTATCAAAAATTGTTAAAGCATCACTAGCAGAACTATTATTGAATATACTCCATTTATTTGTACCATCATTTGCCCAACGGATAGCTGTGTCTCCAGCTACATCCATTACAACATCTTGAATTACTTTAATTCCTGTTGAAGTTGTTTCTAATTTTTTAACGTTGTCGAAAAAGAGTTCTACTGCTCCGTTGCCTATAACAGTTACACCCTGTTCTCCGTTTTGTGGTTTAAGCCTAATATCATCAATAGCAGTAATATTTATATCATCACCTGTGTTAGTGATGTCTAAATCACCAGTACTGTTAGTAATAAAACTGTCCGTTCCATCGTGATAAATTTGTAGATCATTTGATCCTCCAAAAACAGCTTTATCATTGTCATGCCATCTAGCTAAATTTTCTGATGGTTTAAAAGTAACGAAATTGGAATCGTCTGTCCCTTTAACTCTAAAATCACCTAAAAATTCTGAACCTGTAGTTGTAGTACCAGTAACTTTAATTCCAGTTGAGGTTGTCTCAAAACGCTTTGTGTTGTCGTAATAGAGGGTCACACCTCCATTTCCATATATATCTACAGCAGCTTCACTACCTTGTGTTTTAAAGAATATATCATCTGCTGATTTGATAAATACATCATCACCTGTGCTAGTAATCTCTAAATCACCAGTAGTGTTAGTAATATAACTATGCGTTCCATCATGATAAAGTTGTAAATCTTGACCAGCACCAATTTCTAGCTTTGCGTTATCTGCTGGTATTTGTAGGTTTCCAGTAGAAGTAACACGAAATCTTTCAGTATTTGAACCTCCTGTATTACGAGTTTTAAGAATAAAATAAGAGTCATCTGCTGCTGATTCTCTTTGAAACAAAAAACTTCCGATTTCTTGATCAGCAGTATTTAAAGATTTAAACTCAAAGAAAGTATCATTATTAGACCCTGCTGCACCAGTTCTCTTGGTTATAAATTTATTATTACCACCTGTTTCAAATTGTGATATTTGTCCTGTTACTGATACACCAGTTGCAGTTGTCTCAAATACCTTTACATTATTATAGTAGAGTTCTACCGCCCCATCTTCTATAAAATTAGCTAATACTTCACTTGCAGCAGCATTAGTAACTTGAACCTGATTTGAAGTTAGTCTTAATACACCAGTTCCAGCATCTTTAATATATGAATTTGTACCATCGTGATAGATTCTTAAATCCAACCCAGTTCCAAAAACAGCCATTCCATTATCTACAGCAGTCAAAGCTGTAGCGGAAGTTGTTACTACGCTGCCAGTAGTTACATTATTACCTGTTGGAATATTGACATTACCTGTAACTTGTACGCCAGTTGAAGTTGTTTCAAATACCTTTACATTATTATGATATAGGTCTACTGATCCATCTTCGGTAAACAATAATCCATTTTCATTTGCACCAGAATTTTTTATACCTACAACACTCCCTGTCAAATATAAACCGCCAGTACCCAAATCTCTTACGAAAGAATCACTACCATTATGTAGAATTTGCAGATCTGAGTCGCTTCCAAAAACTGCCTTTGCATTATCAGCAAACTCTAGGGCATTATCAGATTTATCAAATATAATATTGGCACTTGCTCCTGTAAAAGTTACATCACCATCATGGGTCGCTCCATCATCAGTTACCGTTCCAGTAACATTTATACCAGTAGAACTTACATTAACTCTAGTAGTACCACCTGTAGTAATATCTAAATTATCAGCAGCACTTGAAAATATACCTGTGTTTGTATCATCTCTAAAACTAATAGCTGGTGCAGAGTTTGACCCATCTTCAAGTGTTAACGTACCATCTAACTGAAATAAAGTAATCCAGCCATCATTAGCGGAGTTTCTGATCTTTAGTAGCCCAGCAGAAGTATCAGCCCACCACATATACGCATATTTTGTTGCTGGTTCACTACTACTTGAGTTATTAGTTACTATCGCAGATAAGGCATTATTAATGTCTGCTCTTATGACAGTTCCCGTTCCATTTGAAATTATATAGTCATGTGTTGCCATTACGTTTCCTGTTTAGTTGTATTTTAAGTTGAAGCTAAGATAAAAGCAAAAAGCTCATTATATCTAACACCATAGCTGTCACTTACTTTTGTTTTGTTACCCTCTTCATCTGTTGTAAACATCTCGTCATAACAAAACATTCCATAACTAGCTGGATCTAAACTTTCTGCTTCAAACGCTGCTTTTATTTCCTGTGCAACTATCCCAAAATGTATTCTTGCACTTTCACCTTTAGAAGTAACAGCATTTTTAAATTTGTATTTTTTCAATTTACCTTTTAAAACTGTTGCAACTTTTTTTTCTGCTTCAGTTATTGTCTCAAAATCTTGTTTCTGTCTTTCATCTGATGTTTGAATAGTACCATTTGTTGCAAATACATCATCCCATCTATTACTGGATGATCCTAAATCCTGAGAATCATCATCAGAAGGCAAAAACTTACCTCCGGATGTAAACTCAAATTTTTTACTTACAGAGCCAGCAGATGTGGTTGTTCCAACTACCAAAGAATAATCATCGTCATCGTCAGTAGCTTCTTCTTTAAAAGACCCGACAAAACAAACTTCTTCAGGTGAAGCATCATCTATGCTTTGTTTTCGCCATGATATTTTTAAGCCTTCTCCTTTACCTAAATTTTGAGCATCACGTTCTTGAAGGTCTAAACTGATTGCAGATTGAGGTACGGTTGTAGTTCCACCAGAAGAACGCATAGCCCGAGATAATGTAAAAGGTGCAGGTTGGGCATCATCTGTTGCTCCTAAACCACCCTTAACAGCAACATCATAACCAGCAGTTGTATTGCCATTTGTATCTTTAACTCTATTCACACTACCTTGTCCAACAGAAACATTAGGTGCGGTAATTCTTATGCCAGCAGCGTCTTGTTCTAAATTTCTTGGACTGTTAGTTGTGCCTTTACCACTTTCATTTAGAGTAGTTGGTGTTCCAGAACTTCCTTTTATTAAAAATTTATCTATAAATCCCGTATAAGTTGCGCTAGAACCTAAACATCTGATAGGAAATTTTGGGCCAGCTACAGAATTAAAACCATCTAAAACAAAATTATTAGTAAAACTAGAACTTGCATAAAACCCTCTTTCTAAATCAGAAAAACCAAAGATTGATAAATTTTTGATTAAAACATTTGACGCACCACGAAATATTCTAAATACGCTATCTGTACTCATTCCCCCACCACTTTTATCACCATTAGTATCAAAAGTAGTTGGTACGTAATCTTCATAGTCATCAGCTAAATCTAAACTTCCATCAGAACATACAATATTTGTAAATTGCACATTTTCAAAACTGTTACATCTAACAGCATAATCAGGAGTATGAGTTGTTTCACTTTCACCAGTTTTTGTATTTCTTATCTCTAAAGGCGCAATTATAGTTACGTTTGAAATAGAAACATTACGTGCTGTAGGACTTGAACCAGTAAATGTAATAACATTGCCATCGTCATCTGAAATTTGGTCATCAATATCCTCATTTCCCGAATTTGTTTTATAAACAACTATATTCTCTTCACCAGCTATAGTCGGGGCTGCTGGTATATTTCCTGATGTAAAGGTTAATGTTGTTCCAGATATTGTGTAATGTGTTGTTATAGTTTTTAAAGTGCCATCTACCCTAACGGTAGGTGTAGCTCCAAACCCAGAAGGTAATGTAAAAGCTGCTGTTGATCCGTCACCTGTAAAACCTGTACTGTCATTGCCATAAAAACCACTGTGTCTAATATCTAAACCTATATTACAGTTTGTTGCTCTAAATCCATCGACAACTACGTTATATGGTGCAGGTGCGTAATTATGTCCCTTAATTTGCAGCCCTTTAATACCCTTTATAGCGGTGCAATTTTTAAGAGTTATGTTTCTACTGCCATCATCAACTTCAAAACAATTTGAGTTTCCTGGTACAAGATGTCCTCCTGGTCTTTCTGATCTACAGCCAGTAATTAAAACATCTGATACGTGATGCGTTGTTAAGTTATCATCACCAGCACCTATTACAAAACAATTTTGTATCGTTATAAATTTAGAAGCATCCGCATCATAAGTTGCGCCATTACTACCTCTTTTATATTTAGGTGCGGTTATATCAAGAGAATGTTTGCGACCATCTAGGCATCTTACATTTTTAATAAGTGCATATTCTGTAAAACAAATACATAAAGTAGTAGCATTATTATCTTGTCTTGCATCACCATCTCTAAAAGCTGCATCAGAAAATGTATCTTCTAATCTTTCGCCACCAGATATACCATGTCTTTGGCTGTTGAAATCTAATGTCATATCTTCAATCGTCACATATTGTATTTTGCCTCCAATAGTGACAGAAACATTACCACTTGTAGTAACTGAATTGGCAACAGTAAAAGTAAACGTTCCAGTAGTTGAAGTACCTGTACCAGCATCAACTGGTGGTTGAGTTATAGCAGTAATTTCATAAGTACCATCTGTACTACTTCCAGAAGTAAAATCTGCCGTTACTAATCTTTGTTTAAGTGGTGCTAAGACAGAATAATTTGTCCTGTCAAATTTGGTCTCATCAGATGCTCCCCCCTGTACTGTATGATTTCCAGTAATTGTGACAGTAACAGTAGTTCCTGATTGTGCATATGTTCCTGTTAAAGTAACGGCTCTTTTACCAGTTCTCATTAATGTAGTTTCACGCCCTACATCGTCTTTCATTTTTATAACAGTAGATTTTCCATCACCGACAAGATGGCTATTGCTAGGAATTTCTATCGTTTTGGTTACTATATAAGTACCTTTAGGAATAAAAACTTTACTAGATCCTCTTGCAGCGTTTATAGCTGCTTGTATTGCTTCTGAATCATCTGTGCTGTTATCACCTGTAGCACCAAAATCTTTAACAGAAAGTATATCCTCACCTTTATTTTGAAATGTTCTTGCACTAGCCCCTGTACCTGTCTGCGTAAAATCATCCATTCCAGTATTTAAAAAGCTAGAGCCGTTATAAAATTCTGGCTTACCTATTGTCGAGTTATATCTAAATTGTCCAGCAGAAGGGCTGCCTGGTCTTTGTGCTGTAGTTCCCACAGGCAAACGCATAGCACCTGTATAACTATGTGTTACTTCACCAGTTAACGTGCCACCTGTTAAGGGTAATAGGCCAAAATTAGCTTCGTTTACTTTTCCTAATGTTATATAGCCATCATTTGCTGCATTTCTTATCTTAAGTTCATTTGTACTTGTATTTATGTGTGGTTGGAAAGCTGTATTTATAGATGGATCACCTGTACCACTATTTAATGAATTTATAGCAGCAGTAATTTGATTAAGTTTTGTTCTGACATTCAAGCCAGTACCATTATCTATTACATATCCAGAACCACCGACTGCATCTACTCTAGCCATCTTAATTAAGTAATAATAGGTTCATTCTACCCTTTTTTGCCAAAACCAACAGCAGTAAATCCAAAATTTCTATCAACTGCACTACCAGAGCTATTTTTAAAAGTAACAGTAAACCCTGCCCCACTAATTGAAGAAAGCTCAAAAAAGTCTCCACTGGTTAAATTCTGGGCAGTGATACCAATAGATGGCAACGAGCTATTAACACCTCCTAAAGCTGAAGTTCCTGTAAAGAACTCATTATCAAATGTAATAGCCTTTGCACCAGCACCAGATGCAATGTTTGATGTACTTTGTTCTGTTCTTCTTGGGAAACTAGCAGTATAGCCAAGTTGAGTAACTTTTATATCTTGGTTTACGTTATTGCTAATTAACTTTGCTCTAAATTTGAAAGACTGCCCCTTAAATCTTCCATTAGCAAAACTTTGGAATGGTGTATAATCTGCTCCACAAGTAACATTACCACTTGTTGATACAGCATTTGTCACTTTTACTTTAAATTGATTTGCATTAACAATAGATGTAATTTCAAATTCACCATCTGTAGCAGTTCCTGATGTGAAGTCACAGCTAACAAAATTACCAACTTTAAAATTATGATTTGAAATATTAATAGTAACCTCTGTTCCTCCTGATTGTGTATAAGTACCAGTAGGAGAATATGTTGAAGCATTACCAGAAGTTTTCACTAATAAATCAGCAGAAGAATCAAAAGCTTGTACACCGTCAAAATCTGTCATTACATCAACGTCTGTAATAAAATCAAACAAATTACTAGGAATAAAACCCTCTGCAAAAATATGTCTTTTTAATTCAAGATTATAAACAGCACCTAAATCTAAAGCAGTTCCACCTGCTGTACCACCAAAATCATAAGTGCCTTCTGGTGAAATCGCACCAAAATCATCTAAAGACGCAAGAGCATCAAAGTCTGTAATGTCATCAAATAAACCAGTTGATTTTAGGTCGATTGAACTTAAATCTTCACTTACTTCAACCGTGTCACTTTTAGTACCTTGAAATATTGGATTATCTAAATCTTCTCTTCTTGTTAATACTGCTAAAGGCTCTATTTCCTCTGGAATATCTAAAACAACACTCGTTTCTCCTGTACTAAAATTACCAGAATCATCTCTTGCTTTTAAAATATACTCACCTTCAATAGCTGGAACTACTGCAAGAGTTGAATTACCTGCAAGTGCAGGGACAAGATTTGTAGAGTTTTGAAATGTTGCTGTTCCATCAGCAATCGTATTATGTCTCACATATATCTGTCCTCCGTGTATCACATCCACATCAGGGTGTAAATCCCATCTGAGCCTTACATCTTTATCATTTATAGGCTCTATGGATAACCCAGTAATATCTGAAGCTGGTGCTGTTTTACCTTGAGCAACAAATTCTAGCGTGGTTGCAGTAGAGCTTATGTCTCCTAAAGTATTAAATGCAAATACTTCAATTTCATAAGTACCAGCAGAGGAATTAAAAATTTCAAAATCATTACTTAAAACTCTTAAACTTGTAAAATTATTATCATCTAATCTGTAATTTACTTGGTACTCATTAACACCACTAACGGCCTCCCAAGTAACAACAATTTTAGAAACTGCTTTATTGTTAATCGCAACAATTCTTTCAACAGCCGTTAAACTTGTTGGTGGATCAACAGGATCATTAAGAATAGTTATAGACCTATCTTCTATAGTTTCATCAACTTCAATAGCATCATATTTATTGCTTACATAAGATAAAGCTGAAATACTATAAACCGCACCATCACTTTCAGTAACACTGATAACTCTAAATAATTGTGATTGGACTTCATCATTTTGAAACAGCCAAACTGTGTTGGCATTGGGTGTTTGTGAATATGTACCAGAAACTGTAAAAACTGCTCCTTCTAAAGTAGAAACTGTTTTAGTTTCCATTGTTCCATCAGGCAAGATAACAGATAATTTTGGATTTGAACCTAATGTACTTGTCTGTAAATTTACTGAGGCTATATCATCAATAGTAATTTGTGAAGTGGTTGCAGATTTTACTTTTCCTCCTCTTCTTAAACCTGACCTTACAGGATCAACAATTTCAATAACAGAACCAGGGCGAACAATAACACCACTATCTATTGATGTTGAAAAAGATACAACTTCAGATTCCCTTTCCTGACTAAATAAAACTGCTCTTCCCAATCTTCTTGCTTGGCTAGGACTTGTTGTAGCAAATGCTTTTATATTTTTAACAATAATTCCATACTTGGCCTGTCTATCTATATCATCTTGATTAGCATTGTCACCTGTAACATCATCTCCTACAGTTTCATAATCAATGTCTCTTGTTTCCATATTGAGATAAGAAACATTAATAATTGTGCTTCTAGTTTGTAAGTCGCTTCCTGAGTAATTAAAACCATCCTCTGTAACATTTGATAAGTTAAATAAATAGCTTGGATCTTTTGGACTATCTTGTGTAAGAGATATAGAACCAGCAGACCAGATTGGCATACATCTCATAACACCAGCTAATTCATTTATTAATTTGTATGCATCAGTAGATTTCTGAATATTAACGTTACAACTAAATCTAGCTTCCTCTCCACCTCTTCCATCATCAACTAATTCATTGGCAAATTTACTGGCATTAAAATAAGAAAACAAATCAATATTTTCATACAATTTCGCATCTGTAGATTGATCTGGTGCGATATGCGTTCCAAATCCATATCTTTTATTTGTCATTAAGTCTAGTAATATCATTGCAGGGCAAGTTGTCCAAACAGCAGCCCCCATTGTGCCGTTAAATACATAATTACTTGGGTAATTAATTCGACCTGTTGTATTATCAACGCTGCAAAAAGCAGCTAAAGTACAAGTCGGATTTCCAGCAACAGTTTGTGATACATCTACATCAAATTGAAACTGATCGGCAGTAACTGTGCCAGCTAGTACCGTATATGTTCCAGATGGTGTTGCACCTGCATTTGGAGTAAAAACAAGAGAATCACCAGCAACAAAACCATGACTTGTACTATTTACAGTAACTCTATTTACTGATTGACTGTATGTTCCAGAAATACTGCTTGCACCTTGAGAAGATGGTATTCTTACCTTAATACCTCTTATCCGATAAATTCTTTCTGGAACATTGTTAAATTGTTTTGAGTCAAATTTTACAGAAGTATATGCACTATCAGGATATTTAAGGTTATCATCTATCAACTCAATATACGAGTTCCATCTAAATACATTAAGCTCATTAGGATCATCACTATCTTTTGTCTCTCTTTTAACTCTTATATCGACAGGAAAATCACCATCTAAATTAACTAAATAACTCCTTTGATATAAGTCTGTGGTTCTACCTTTTACTGTATCTGTTATAACTGTATTAAAGTCACCACCACTATATCGAACTCGTATTTTTAATTTTACTTTTGAACCTAGTTGATCTCCTTTGCTAGTAAGTTTTTGTAATACTGGAAAATCTAATATTATTCTTACCTGATCTACTGCTGTTCCGTCTGATCGTGCTGGTATTTGTCTAGTAACTCCATCCGATTCATCTCCATTGGGTAAATCTCTTGGAACTTCAACATTTACAGGTACGGGACTTCCAGTTGCTTTTACACCTTTTATTTTTGCTTGGTCAGACGTACCAAATCTTACATCAAAACCTACATCAGCAAAATTAAACTCACTATCTTTAGGGTCAGAAGAATCGGCATTTGAATCTAGAACTGGTGTATTACTAAGAAAAACATCTTTTAAACAGGCATTATTATAAGCAGTTGTACCTTGTGTAAGTCCTTCTTTTGATGGACTAGCAAAACCTTCAATTTCACCTTCTGATATAAGATCCAAAATCCTGATTTTTTGCCTTGAATTTAAATTATCAGGAGTAATTTTTGGCTTACTCATACTTCCACCTCATCAGTTGTAATATCTGCACTAATAACTACTGAACCAGTAAGGATTTCTCCGTAACAAATTGGCACGGGAGTTCCAGCACGTGAAGTATTTTGAAGGCCACTAAAACTAAAAGAAACACTTGGATCTTGTTCAACGTTAAAGTCTTGAGGTTTAGGTATGGGAAACAGCATTTCATTAACACCTGATAAAGCCAAAAAACCTCCAACAGTTCCAGCAATAGTACTTAATTGTATTGGTGCTGTAAATCCAAATGCTCCTATAGCAGCAGTTTGCAAGCCAGGAATAAATGATGCCCCTATTAAAATAGCACCACCTAAGATTTTTTCGAACGTACTACCAGAACCACTTATTACTGGTATAAATTTAATTTCCTGTGTACCTGATAAGTCATGCAATTCAGTCTCGTCAATCTCAACATTATTTACTAATACGGAATAATATCTTTTATTCATGTATGCTTCTACTTGCGGAAAATTATTAATTAAAAAACTTACTGCTTTTGCAACAGTATTTGCATTAATATTAAATTCCTTTTGACCAATAAAGTCTCCTAAATCTCCATAAAGTCTTAGTTTAGTTAACATAACGATACTTTGCTCCTGTACATTTTTGTAGCCAAGCAGAATAAGGCTCTCTACAAGATAGTCTATCTGTTAAATGGTGTAAAACCTCTCCATTTAAAAAAAGAGCAACGTGATTTAATCCATTTCCAAAAATTTTCATAAATAAAAGATCACCATTTATCAAAGCTTCATCTGGTCTTAATAATCTAAAACCAGCATCTGGGGCGCATTTTTCAAAAAATGGATTGTCATGAAACTCTTGTGGTGTTACAGGTCTTTTATAATCTTTTAGTTCTATATTTCTTTCTTCTTTATACCAATCTTTCACCAACGCATAACAGTCCGTTACGCCCCAAACCCATTGCCTGCCTAGTAATGGAGGTTTATACCCTGTAGGCTCACAATATCCCCACTCTTCGGTTTTAGGGTTAACGATATGCCACGGCAGATTACTATGTTCACAACTAACTTTGTCAGCCCGACTTGGACTTGGTGGATCTATTGGGTGACTATGAATTACTGCAATTATTTCACCTCTATCATCTGCCTTTACATAATCTTCTGGGTCAATAATAAAACACTGATGTTGTGTAATCGAAAGATTACGACAAGGGTGATAACTTTTTTTACCCTCAATATTTAATAACAGACCACAAGATTCTTTTGGATCTTGTTCCTTTGCATGAATAAGAGCAGATTCCTTCCAATTCATCCTACAAATCTACCAACAGAAGGAAAATCCTTTCTAGTACATATTCTATTAGGACATTTTACATTTGCCATATCTAAAGCAGCCCTTAATTCAAACTGTACAGCCTCTCGGCTTTCCGATGCTTTTCTTGCAACTGTAAATATTTGTTGAGTATCTTCAACACTCTCGTCAACTGCGCCCGATGGATTATTTCCATCAAAATTATCATTAGGTAAAAATTTTGCTGCTGTTCTTTTTCTGGTAAATTTTGCCCCTAAAAGATCATTTCCAACACTAAATCCATTTACTTCAAGTAATACAGAACTAATAAGACCTGTTGCATTACTTATAGTTAAGGTAGGCCGTGGTAATTGATTACCTTTATATTCAAAACCTTCAGCCTGTACAGGAAATCTCCGATAATTATTACCATTCCATTTTATTTCACCATTTAGATTAAGACTTGAACCACTATGAAAATAATATGTCTGATCTCTACCATGAACTGCCTGATTAATTTCAAGTTCAAACAATTCAATGATCGCACTTGGATTAACATTTTGTAATTCACTTACATATTTTGCTGTACTCATGGTTCAAACACCTCTCTAAAGGTAGCTGTGATTGTAGCCCTGTTAGGTAAATCTATTTTCTTTGACCACAAATCACATACAAATTTATAAGATGTGCTTTCACCTGGTGGTGTGTAATCAAAACTAGCCCTATCTTCTGCCCTATCATCTAAAAATGTTTCTATAATATCGCTATCTGTTTCTGTAATATTATTCCATCCAAGACTATACACCTTGCCATTTTGATGTTCACTTAGTCCAAACTGTATTCTGTGTTCATATCCATCAGCAAATCTTATTACCCTAGTATTAGGTGCTGATCTTTTTGTTACGCCATAACTAGCTTCTATAGATGGAAATGTAGCCATTATGCAAGTAAACCTCCAGGGCGTTTTTGTCGTATTAACTCAGATTGTACTGAAGCGGCAATCACACGGCCAAGTTCTCGGCCTTGTTGTTGATCACCTTCAACATTAGAACCAGAAGCATCTACATTAACAACAATATTACCAATACCACCACCTGTTGCCTGTACTCCTAACTTTCCATTACTACCCCTACGTAAAGGTAATATAGCCTCTGCACCTGCCTCACCCATCAGGCCCATGCCGTTCTTCATAGGAAATAGAGTTGGTTTGTTTACAACACCGCCATATGCGTATTTTTGTACCTTACCATTAACAAAAGCATTACCATCTGCACTTTTAAATAAACCTTTTATAAAACCAGTAAAAGGTGCGGTTATAGTTTGCTGTATTGCAATACGTGCCATATCTGAAATTATTGAATTAGCTAAGTTTTTAAAACTTAATTTACCTGTCATTACAAAATTTACTAAAGCATCTTCCATTCCTTTAATTCCCTTCACAACTACATCTGCCATTGATTCCTGTATTGTTTTTATACTGTCATTAAAAGTTTTTAACTTAGATTGCATTTGACTACCAAACGATTCTGTAATTTTTGTCGCAAATCCTTCAACACTTTTTGTACCTTCTCTAAAATATGTAGCAGGTGCATTTTCTGTTCCAGTAAATATATCATTAAATACTTTCATATCTTCCTTAAATTGTTCTTTTGTATCTGCTAAACCCTCCTTTCCTATACCAATAGCACCTGCAAAATTACCTTTTCTAGCTTCATTTATTATCCTAAAAATATCAGTTACAACACGACCTAAAAACTTAAATCCAGCAATAGTTGTAAATATAGAAGCACTGACAGTTTTAATTGAAAAACCTATTGCATCAAACAACATTGTAAAATCTTGCTGTGAGCTAAACAAATCACTAAAGACACCTATTAAATTATTCAGTGTGGGTAATAAAGCATCTGTTAGTTGTTTTCTAAAGCCATCAAAACGTATACCTAAAACAGCTATTTGGTCATTAAAAAATTCTGCGTTCTGTGCAAACTCATCTGATACTGCATAGTTAAATTCAGATAAAGCTGCACTACCTCCATTAAGTAAATTAATTAAACTAGCACCTGACCTACCAAATATTTCCATAGATATAGCTGCTTTTGTTGCACCATCTGGTAAATCAGCAAACCTATCAGCTATTTCGCCTAAAACTGTTTCACTACTTTTTAAATTACCTTCACTATCTCTAACACTTAAACCTAATGCATTAAAACTATCTGAATAAGTTGCAACACCCTGATCTGCTTCTCGCATAGATTGTGCAAGCCTTCTAAGACCTTTATCAATAGTCTCCTGACCAACACCAGCTAATTTACCTGCGTTTACATATGCTTGTAAATTATTTGCAGCGATACCTGTTTGATCTGACATCTTACCAAATGCATCTGCACTATCTATTGCTCCTTTAACAAGTCCTACAAAAGCACCACCAGAAATAATTAAACCAAATGCACCAAAAGTTTTATTAAGGCCACCCATTGCCAGTCTTAAATTCTTTACTCTTCCTGTAACTCCCTGCATAGAGTTACCTAATCTTTTTATTGAACCTGCACCTACAGTTTTTGCTGCTACTACTAAATCAAACTTTGCCATATTATTTTTTATTAATTGCTTGTAATGCAGCAGATTCAATAATCTGTATTTTTTCAATCATAACTACAGAATCTTCTATACCATACAGTTTAATCATTTCTAACACAGATGTATAGTCTAAACCAATAATTCCACTAATACCTACTCTCCATTGTGTTTGACAACGTAAAAACATTTCTAAATATATCCAATTTTCTTTAAATACATAAAAATTTTTATCTGATTCTTTTTTTTGTGATTTAATGCCTAATACTGCGTCATCTTCTGCTGTTTTATCTATGACAGTTGAACCTACAGCCCAATATTCACCTGCCTGTATTAGTTTTTTACATATATTTCTTCATTAGATTGCATAAAAGCAAAACCTACTGCTGTTGCAAACCCTCTAACTTCTAATAATTGATTTAAAGTACTTTTATTGAATGGTACTTGTGAGCCATCACTTGCTTCTAAATCTTCCCAACCTTGTAAAACTTCTTTTGCAACATCTATATCTTCTATCTGCTTATCTTCAATCATTTTTACCATTTCTCTAAATCTAGATTGTGAAATATTTTTAAAGTGTGCAGTAAATATTTCTGTTGATACTTCTCCATCTTTATTTACTTTTACTTCTACTCTCCATTTATAAGTTGGACTTTGATCTATTACAAAAGGCATAAAAATTTAGTATCTATATACTAGGGTATACCCTTTTTTATGTATAGACAAGGCTAAATTCATTATTAGCTGATGCTGTAGGTGTTGCCATAAAAGGTAAATTAAGCATAGTTATGCCATCTGATTCTTCATAAGTAGGCTGACCTAAATCAGTTTGTGGACAAGATACAGTTACTTTATTACCTGCTGTAGTTCCATGTAGCCATGTGTTTGTACCAGTTGATGTGCCAGTATAATCTGTAAAAAAGTTATGGGCTGACAATGCAGGGTTTTCAATAACGGCTGTTCCAGAAGGTCTGCGATCTGTTATTAATACTTCTTTTGTACCACCTACTAACTCTCTATAAATAACCTCATTATTAAAATCTAAATTCCAACTTTGTAATGCTGCTGCAAAACCAAATATTGCAAAGTTAGATGTACTGCCATTTTTGAATATAAGCGGTGATGCCTGATTGCTTACTGTTACAGAAGGTAAAGCATCATCAGTAGGTGCTGTAAATAATCCAGTTAAAGAAAAAGAAATACGTGGAATATTATTTACTTCACAGTTAATACTAAATGTGCCTCTACATCCTTTGACAATATGTCTAATTCCATCATAGTTAACAAATAATGTAACACTATCCGATGGGGTACTCACTGGTGCATATGTAACTGTATTGCCACCACTTACTGTTTCTGATAAACCACAAGCTTTTAAAATAGCACCGTACTTAGGTGCTGTACCAGCAGAGCCAGACCCCGACATTTCCACATCAAAACTTACATTTACTCTTGTATTAGCAGGTATAACTTCATAGTTACCCATATATGGCCTTATTAAATCTCTAGAAACTTCATCACTTACTATAGGTTCTATATTTAAATCAATTACCTGTACATAATTAGCTGTACCTGTTGGGTTAGGGTCTGTGCCATAACTAGATTCTGCTTTGGCTAATATGCTTCTTTTTCTGTGTAGCTTAGGCATTGTTACATTAAGTCATTATGTTTATATAATATAGGTTTTTAGTAAGAAACACCATCTATTGCGTTAAATCGTCTATTTCTGTTCTATATCGCACTATATATTCCACACCAATAACACCGCCTGGTTGATCTGCGTCTAATAATTCAAATGAAGTATCAGATGGTTGCACATCAATAGCTAAATTATTTACTGTTAAATCTGCCATTACTTTACTATGCAAACTCTCAACAGTTGCATCTGCTACATTATCAGGCACATCACCTCTTACTATTACACTTATTCTTACTGTTAGTGAATGATCAAGTGTAGGTAATGATGTATTTTGTTCAACAGTATCACTAACAGGTTCTAATACTAATGCAGGTGATTCTCCTCTACTTAATGGTACAACTCTGCTTCTGTAGATTCTTGTACTAACCCCTGTTGTATTAGCAAGTGCTGTTAATAACCTCGCCATAATCTGTTCACGTTTAGTAGTCATGTTTTCTGTAGACTAATTTCACAAAATGTACCATCATCTAATTTTCTTACCTCTCTAACTGTATAAGCAACACTATCAACTGTTATAGATGCACCTGCAATTAAACTACCAAAATCACTTGTTTTTGCTGTTAACTGATAATCTGTACTAACAATTTGATTACCTGCTAATACTAAATCTGGTTGTTCTAATATGCCATTTGCTGTAGTACCACCTGATGTACAACTAACACCAAAATCATTAAGGTATGCAGATTGTGTTGTACTGTCCTCAACAAGTGCCATTATTTTTTAGTTGTTGTTTTTTTTGGTTTTGGTTTTGGTGTATATACTTCTGCCCTACCCATTGAGATTAATAATTCTGCGTCTGATTCTGACACATCATAAGTTCGACCTGCTTCTAGGCTGTTGCCACTAGCGCATACATTTTTTAAACATTTAATTTTCATAAAAAAAAAGGGGTTGTTACACCCCTTATATTAGACCACTTATGTGGTTACGTCTAAGATCGCAGCAAATGATTGTGCGTGTCTAACAGCAACATCAAATGCAACTACACCCTTGATACTTACGAGATTCTTGGCAAAATCATCAGAATCTTCACCTGCAGTAATCTCAATACCAGAACCAAATAATCCTAATATCGCCTGTGAGAAGTCACCCATAACAACAGCAGAACAAGAACCAGAAGTAGAACCTTTAGTTAGGTTGCTTGGTACTTGGTTAGTCATTGCTAAAGGATAACCATTAACTACTAATGGTGTACCACCTCTACCTATTGCCTGTAGGTTGTTATTTACTAAGTACTCACCACCAGATGTTTTTAGTTTCTTGATAGCACCTAATACTTTAGCGTTAGTTACATAAGAGATAGAGTCAGCATTAACAGCAGCGTTGTCTTCCATCATTGCTGTTTCTAGGTCAACTAATGCATCTACAGTAATAGCACCACCATTAGTACCCATAGCAACAGAACCAATACCAGAAGTTTGCATAATTCCTGTAGGCTGACCTGATGAACCAGAACCATTTAGGATACCTAAATCAATACCAACATTGATACCATCTAAGATGTCAGTTCTTACTAAATCTTCAATACCTGGTGTTGCTTGAATAAGCATATTCCTAGAAAACTTAGATAGTGTACCTAATGTTTTAGGTGTCATTGAGATTTGATCAAATGTACTTTCTGCCTGTGATAATGCAGCAGTTTCACTTGATAGATAGCCAGTAGAAGCCACACCTGATCTTCTAGGTATCGCAACATCACCAACAAGGCCAGAAAGTGTCTGAACCCCCAGTCCTACCATCACCGTAGAATTCCGAAGTGCTTCTATGAAGTCATCAGCAAGTAAATCTGTTGCTACGATATTTCCACCAGTAGTAGCACCTGATGTTACGTATGTAGCTCTTTTTGCTAATGCACTATATGGAATAAACAAAGATTGGCTATTGTTTGATCTTTGAGAGTCCTTAGCAATTTGCTGTGAGATTTCTCTAGCGAAACCAGATGCCTTATTTGACCAATCACCTGTTAAAAGACCTCTAATACCAGATGTAATCTTGTAGTCTCTTGCATACTGCTCTTTTTCTTTTGGAGATAACTGCTCTTCAATAGGTTTTGCAGTTTCTACAGGTTTTGCATCTATTCTTTCTAAAATAGCTTGTCTGCATGAATCTACAGAAGAACCATTATTTACAAGTTGTTCTGCTAGGTCATTAAAACCACGCTTAGAACACATTGCATGAATCTCTTTAATTCTAGTACGTTCTGCGGATTGAGCCTTTTTAGTAGCTTCACTACGCACAACTTCTAGATCAAGTTGCTCTTTTTCCATAGTTAGTTGTTGTTTAGAATTGGGCTGTTGTGCGTCAGTTGACGCTGCGTATACACGCTTACTGTCTACTATATCTTGTTTTTCTACACTAGGCATAGTGTTGTCATCAATTAATCCTCTTGAAATCCCTACATCTGGTGCTGCTGGCGATGCAACAACTGATACTTCATGTGGCTCCCATCTTGTAGCAAGAAAAGCGTTATTTCCATCTATTTCACGTTCTTCCATCTCTAAAATGCGATAACCTACGCTAATTGACGATAAAATGCCGTCATCTATGTCTCTTTTTACTTCCTGTGCCTTTGCATTTCTGCTCAATTCAACAACTGCACGACCTTTTTTCTTTTCTTTATCCAGATACGCATTTCTGACAATACCTATTACAGAATCCATATTATGATTCCATAACACTGGTGCAACACCACCATTTAATCTTCCAAAATCGATCGCACCATCGTCATGGCTTAGAATTTCTGTACCAAATGATCTTTCTACAGGATATGTACTAGAGAAACTAAACTCATATGTGTTTTCTTCTTTTTCTGAAAAAGATGTTTCACCACTACGTTTTAATACTTTTGTAACACTTCTTAATGAATCTATCTTAGTAAGCGTACTGAACTTATGACCAACCTGTACATCTGTTGCCTCATATTCTCCATCATTCTCTCTAAATACAGTTATCAATGCAGCAGGGTCATCTTCTGTACCAGTAATTTCAAAACTAGAATCAGGTACATTTATAGTTCCATCACGAACAATACGATCTATCTGACCTCTTGCAGTACCACCACTTGCGTTCCATCTAACATAATCTCCTACAGATAATGCGTCTGGTTCTGCACGTTTTACAGTACGTTTTGTTTTAGGCATGGCATCATTGTTTCTTAATTCTTTTATTCTAGCTGATTTTGCATCAGAAAAACTTTTACCTGCATCACCACCCCATGCAGCCCATGCAACACGACCATTGCTAGGGTAGCCATCCTCACCAGGCGAAAAACCTTCTCCCTGCTTATCTACTTTATGTCTTGCAAACCATGCACTCATTTGCACAACAACATTAGGACTTAATTCATTACCACTTAATATTTGTGTTGCTCTTCTACGTGCAACTTCTGTACCACCACCCTCACCTTCTGATTTCCAATCTCTATATCTTTGTGCCTCTTCTTTCATACCTGCTGTAGGCATAAGATCTATTTCGGTGCCATTAATAACTGCCATCTGAGCCCTCTGCTACGTTTTCTGCATCTTCTCCTGTAGGTGCATCAGTATCACCAAAAGGATCTACGGTATTTATAGGTTTATATTGACTACCACCAGATTTATTAGTAGCTGATGGGTCACTATCTGTAATAATATTCATTTCATCTAGTTTTGCTAGTTCTGTTTGTCTAGCTATTAATAACTCCTCTATATCACCACCATTTTCACTAACAACATCTGTTAATGTTTTAAATCCACACCTAACTGCATCTTTCATGGCAGCCACTTCTTTCTGTGGATCTACATAACTATATCCTCTACAAACCCATCTAACTTTTTCATATACTTCTGGTGTTGTTGAATATGTAGGCAAAGATAATGTGCCACTTAATACAGCCATCTCTAACCAGTATTCATATATAGGCTGATAAAAAGTTTCCTTTAACATCTTCTGTATTGTTCTCCAATGATCTCTGTCTTGCATCATTGCTAATCTGCTACTGCTGTAATTAGATTGTGAATAATCAGAACTTATAGCTTCAAAACTACAACCTAAACCACTTGCCATACTTCTAAGCATAGCCCTTACAAATGGTTCAAATTCACCATTAGCTTTATCTAAATCAGGTACAGATATTGATTCACCTGGTGCTAGATATTTAAAAGTGCCTGGTTCAAATCCACTAACACGTTCATAATCAAATACTTCACCACCTGCATCTAGTTCACCTTCTGGACTTGTAATAAATCCCATAAGTGCAGAACTTGCACGTTGTCCAACTACTGTGGCCTCAATGTAGCCATCAAGTTGATGTAAATGATTTATTGCACTTGCTAAAAAAGGTACGCCTCTATGCTGGCCTGGTCTTAATGGCATAAATAAATGTATTACATCTTTTGCAGGTACAATAATATGCCTTCTTTCTTTAACAGGTGTTTCAAATGTAGTATCACCAGGATGTTTTTTCAAAAACGCATAACTAACTGCCCTACCTTCTGGACTTATCTCTATTCCTAGGCGCCATACATTTTTATTATTCTTTTTTACACCTTTATAATCAGCATCTAATTGTTCAGCCTCTAATATCTCTAATGAAAAAGGTATTTTACTTCTACCATATGATTTTCTATGGATAATAATAAAACATTCACCGCTTTCTATCATAGACCTTACTGCAAGTCTTTCTAATTCAGAAAAACAAAGAACACCACGAATATCACAGCTATCTTTTCTACCCCATTTACTCCATTCACTTTCTATAGACTCATTTAATCTAGTATTAGGTGAACCGCCCCTTTGACTTTTTATTTGTGCTTGTAATGTTACACCTTGACCTACAACTTGATTAGTGGCATATCTTACAGCCTGTGCTGCATAGTTATTATTTCGTACTAAATCATGTACTCTTTTGCGTAATGTATCTATAGATTTTTTATAACTTTGATCTGGTGAAGATAAAGGTGTAATCCAACTAAGGTTAGTTCTATCTACTCTTGCACCTGCATACATTCTTTTTAACCTATTTCTACGGCTATTTAAGTCATTATTAGATGTAAATAAGCCCTTCCAAGCGTTTCTTAAGCCCATTTAACTCTCCTAAAAGCGTACATAAAGGTTTTTAGGGTCGCCTAAGCCTTGTGACTTAAGACTATACCTCTTTTCACTTAATACTATCGCCTTTAGCTGACTTTCTCTATCTCTTAGCTCTTTTATGTCTATTCTTTTAAATGTTCTGTTACCAATACTGTATTCCTGTGCCTTATCCGATACTAATGCTCTGATTGCTGCAGTACACGCATCTAAGTCCTGTTCTGCCTGTGTTCTGTTATCTAATGCAGCAGGTGTACCAGTATATTGTAATGATTGTTTTACTATTAATTCACCATTACCTATTTCAAATACTTTGCCACTTTTAAATGCTCTAGCAGACCAGAACCAATTCCCTGCAGCAAAACCTGCACTATCTGTAGCACTTATTGTGAACTGCCAACCAGTGCTGTTTGAATATTGTGTACCTGTAGCTGTATGACCTTCACTAGATGTATTTGTGCGTAAGTAATATTCTAATGTCCAATCAGGACTAGATATAGTTTCATCAATACCTGCAGTTGTAGCTTCATCTACCCATTCAACTGTAGTACCTGCAATTATTTCACTAGGTAAATCAGATTTCCACATAGTTTTACCAGTTAGTTACAAAATCATTTTTACGTGATGTTCTTATTGTACCTTTTTTTTGTTTAACAACATCATCTGGTTTATTTATTTTATTTTCTAACTGTTCCCATACTGTGTTTCTATTAAATGGACTTATATATAAACACATTGCTGCATAGGAATAAACAAATGTGTCTAAACATTCATTCCTAACATTATTAGGTAAAACCCATTGTGGCACTTGAAAACCACTTCTGTTAGTTTTTAAGATCTGTCTTTCTGCTGTTAATTGTTTGAAAAACTCTTCACTTGTACTTGCATGAAAATGTATATAACCAAAACTACCTATCTTATTATTCTTTAATCTACCCATCAAAGTATTTTTTATTGTATCTACACCTAATGGATATACCTTACCACCTTTTTTTATTGCTCTGTTCACTTTTCTGAAATTTATATCTACTCTTGTAGGTCTACCTATTGCAGGTTTATTTGCCTGTGATTGTCCTTTAATAGCAATAACACCCTGTGCTACTTTTTCTCTTGCAAACTGATATACCTCTTGAGTATGTAAACCACCTGAGTCAATAGCAGTAATTACAGGTACTAAACTTTTACCATTCTCATGTTCATACTGTTGATTAATTACAATTTCTAGTTGCTTCCATACTTCTGCTTGGTGTGGGTCACCCCATAACTGTACATGGTCTATTAAAAATGCTTCTTCACCTTTACCCCAACCCCATGTACTAACTTCTAATCTATCTATCTGACAATCAACACCCTGTGTTATAAACAAAACACCCATAGGACATACACCCTGTTGATAACTTTCACATCTTCTTAGTAAACCTTCTGCACTCATGGCACTTACATAATCTGTTTCAAATGTTTCTGCTAAACGTGTATTAACAAATGTCTTAATTAATGGTGCATCACCTTTCGCCTTATTAAATTCCATAACTGCCTCTTTCCAACTAAACCAGCCTAATGGACTATACAAACCATTTAATCTAAAACCTGCTGTTATACCATCACCTTCTTTATTAGCTCTCCATTCTCCTTTTCTAAGCATTTTTGTTTTATGACTTTCATCAAATAATCCCTCACAATGTATACATTTATATTTAACACTATTTACATCATCTTTTTGTAATTGCTTCCACCTTAGATCCTGATACTCACCGCAAATCGGACAAGGTACATAATATAATCTTTGGTCACTTGCTAAATATTCTGCTTCAATCCTTGAAAAGTCCTTAATTGTAGGTGTAGATGTAAGTAATACTTTTTTACGTGTACTAAATGTTGTTGCCCTCTTTTCCGCAAGAGCTACAGGATCACCTTCACCTGACGCATCAGATGGGAACGCATCTACCTCATCACAACTTATATAACGGCATGGTGTTGATCGTAGTCCTGTTGCTGAATTTGCTCCTGTAATAAGCATCATGCCACCAGGAAATTCTTTACTGAATAATGTATTACCGCTATCTCTTGTTCTAGCAGGTGCAATCTTTTCATTAAGACAAGGGGTATCATTTATCATACTTTCTAGTCTTTGTTTACTTAATCTTTTACCCATTTCCACAGTAGGTTGTACAAGTAACATAGGTGCTGGTGCATGGTCTATCACATAACCTAACCAACAATTTTGTGCTTCAGTTTTGCCTGTCTGTGCAGCAAACATTAATACCACGCGTTGTATAGGACTTTGTGTACCTAAACAATCCATAGGTTCTTTAAGATATGGTGTTCTACTGGTTCTCCATTTGCCTGGTTCACTACTAGCCTTACTAGACAGGATTCTATAAGTATCTGACCATTCACTAACAGATAATGGTTTTTCTGGTTTAAGACCTGCTATAAAGCCTTCTTCCCATGCGTTCATTGTGCTAAGTTCTCTAGTGCTTCTCTGTGTTCTGTAGATAATAAATTATGTATAACAGTTGCATCATCTTCACCTGCTAATTGATGGCTTAACCTATCAGCTAAATTAGAAAATGCTTCTCTCATAGCTCTAGCTTTAGCAAAACTGCTTTTTTTTATTTCATCAACACTTACTAATTGTTCTTTTTTTTCTTCTACATCTAACTTTGCTAATTCTGCTAAATAAAATTCTCTTTTAGCTTTACTTTCTGCAAAATCTGGTATGGAATCAGCAGGTAAACTATTTATTTCTTTTTTTAATTGTGTTCTTACACTTTTATCCCTGCTAGGTGGTGCTTGTAGTTCCCATAATCTAAATGCTTCATCTTTGTTTACTAATTTTTTACCATTATGGTTTACAATCGCACCATCAAGTTTACCAGACCTCACTTTCTTTGAAACCGCCATCCTAGACACGTTTTTCAGCTTTGCCAACTCTGCCATTGTTATAAGCATAATCTACATTTGTAAACCAGTTGATTACATTATAGTAAACTTGTAAACCTCTACCTAAACTCCACGCTAGATAATTTCGGAGCTTTCAGATGACC
>VTLG01005288.1_pt1 | contig 26862 bp, 41 predicted proteins | sample 4694571 | NCBI WGS metagenome assembly VTLG01 (sample SAMN12604809, study PRJNA352737) | marine metagenome | biome: ENVO:00000447; feature: ENVO:00000209|ENVO:00000569|ENVO:01000036; material: ENVO:00002151; isolation source: viral sequences binned using virsorter ...
TTTAAATATACCCTACGAAGCCATACGTGATGGCAATTCGCACCACCTTTGTATAACCATATGTTATAACCCTCGCCTTTTGCATCTGCAGGGCTAAGATCTACATTAGCTTTACTTATTTTGTTTAGATCCTCGACACGATAAACTTTATTAGCTTTTAGCATTTTTCTACAGAATTCTCTGGTAACTACCTTGCCATTTTCATCTCTTGTCAAATCCCCAGAATATGCGTACCTGATTCTAAACAAGTCTGTGTCCTGTATGCTCTTTTTTCTTGCATCACCTGTTACAACTGTAGCAAATTCAAAATATTTTTGTATCTCGCTTTCATCTTCCAAAGCTAATCTTTCATCAATTAACTCCCACTCATCGCCCATTTCTTCTCCTTTTGCTATAACATTGTCTGCTACTTGTGATCCTAGATCACCACCTAAATAGTAATCTTTCTTTAAATCATCCCTTTTTACACCAGTTTCTTCTTCTCTTGTTTCTTCATCATCAACATTTTCTAAATCTGTAAACTCAAGTGGTTGTAGTGTTTTGAAATATAATTTAAGTGATACATTATTGTATGCTAGTATTTTTTCGAAGTGATCAATTAATAAGGTCTGGAATGGTCTAATAACTGTATTATCCATTAATATACTTGCAGTTTTTAATTCATCTGCATTATTACCTAAACCTGATTGATCTTTGATGCCTAATAACATTGGACTAACTACCCTGTGGCTAACCATTATTTTTTTTGTACTTTCCTCACTTAGAAACTGATACTGATTGTGTGCATCACTTAATTGAATAGGATCAATACTGGCTTGTGCTTCTGGGTTGTCGTTGAATGCTAAAATAAATTTACCTGCGTTACTACTACCACTAAACTTTTGGTATATTCTTTGTTCTATAAGTCGCCTTTCTTCCTCGTTAGGTACACCGTTGTTGAAATTTATAAGCATTGATGGAGCAAGACCATTAAGTATGTTATTCAAATGATAGTTACTAACTTCTTCTTCAAGCTCTGCATATTGCAAACCACCCTGATAATCTACAGGACTATAATAAAAATATCCTGCCCTGTATGGTTTAATATACATAATCTCAATACTTTCTTTGCTTTCGCCAAATGCTGGTATTCTTTTTAGTTCAGTTTGTGGTTTTACTTTCTCCCAATCAGGTGCATAGTAATATGCTTTTATGTCTCCATTTTCACTTTTTTCTGCTCGTAGTGTCTCAACAGGCAAGTGTTCTAGTTGTACGATCCTTGACCTATCTTGTGAGTAGATTACCTGTATAGCACATTGACCCATTAATTTTAGATCATAGCATAATTTTCTTACACATTGGTTTTGAAATAAAACTTTCATTTGTGCATATTCGTTTGGCTTAAAGCTACTGTCAGTAGCATCTAAACCTTTGCCATAAATCATTTCGCTTATTGCATTAATTATTGCGTTGTTTGTTGGGCTACCATTATAGCGATCAATCAAATATTTAAAGTACAAGTTATCCTCGCCATATTGTATGTAATCTCTATTATATACCTCAACGATTTCAGGGCTTGTGTATGTGCTTAAATTAATTACTCTTAAATCACTCATATTGTAATGTATTCATCATCAAATGATATGCTTGTATATTCTCCTGTATTAATATCATAGTTGCCATTTGTAAGGCTTTGGTTTGTAACAAAAATTTTATCTCTGTATATTGTATCTGACGAAGTATTAACTGTTAAATTATAAAATCTGTTTTCTTTTAAAATTGTGTTACCTGAACTATCGACCATACCTGAACCTGAAACTGATATTGTTGCATAATTATTATTTGTAAAAGATGTAGATATACTGCTATAAGTATAGCTTTTGTTTGTAACTTCATCCCTTATAACTATGTTATTTACTGCTACAAAACTTCTAGGAATTATTTTTATGCTTTGCCCAGTAGCACTTGTAGTTAAAATCTTCATATCTATATAACAAAGTAAAGACAAATTTTTGTAAAAAAAAAGAGGGTATAAAACCCTCTAATTTTCGAAAGTATCAAAATACTTAATTTACATCAATTTGTGATCCTTGTGTTTCTGCATTATATGCTGCCGTAGCTATATAGTCAGGTGCTTCTGTTTCTTGAGCAACAAATGTAAGTGAGTAACCATATAGGTCGCCCATAGCTGCTCCACTAGAAAATGTACCTGTTGTTAATTCGCAACCGTGATCTTTACCAACTAATCTAAAATTTCCATTATAATCTTCAACTATAATATGTGGTCGAGATACTGCAAGTAACTTAATTTCATCTTGTGTTTTTTCTTCTTGAAAAGTCAAGTTTAAAGTAAGTGTGCTTTCGTAAAAAGTTGTACCGTTTTCTCTTGAAGAGTTTACGGTTGTATCAAGTGTTGAGTTTCCTTTAATATCAAATTTCATAAAAGTAGGAGTGCCACCAAAATCTGTAATTAAACTGTTTGCAATAGTCAAAGCACCTAATGTGCCATAATCTGCAAAAGTAACAGACTTTAATCCACCGACCCCTGATTTACAAGGTAACTCTCTTCCTTTTGTTAATAAACAAGCCATATTTTTATTTTTTTAAAAAAAAAGGTAAGTAGGCTTTTACCCACCTACCTTTCTTATGTTAATCAATATTACGAATACAATACAATATCAGATCCGATACCGTGCTGTACTCCTGCGCTTCCTCTTAAAATTACTCTAACATTTTGACTTCCATCAATGTCAGCCATATCAATAAGCTTTACTTCTTGCCAGTCGTTCAATAGACCAGTTCCGAAGAAAAGGTTTGAAGATTCAGCTGCAACCATTTTATTTGCACCAAGACCCGGAGCAGTAAATAATGGAATGCCTTGGAAATTCATTTCTGTTTTTCCAACATTGTATAAATCTCTATAACCTAATGCTGCTTGTGCTTGAATGTAAAATTTTGCTGCACTTGTAGGAATGTAAATTTTTAAATCTTCTTTATTATATACACCACTAGGAATAGCATCTATTACTTTATCTAGTTCTGCAATAATATTTGATTTACTCAAAGTAGTTCCTGAAACATCAACAACATCACTATCTGCAGTTAACAATGCTTGAAAGCCATCAAACTCCCCATTGTTTGCAGTAGCACCTTGCCATATATTTTGCTCAACTTTTTCAGCAACTTTTGCTGCAACTTGTGCAATCAAAAAATCAGAAAATTGACTTGGTAAATTGTCGTATTGGCTAAAGCCCATACTGTTAGCTTCCCAGTCTTGTCTGAAATCTTTTTTACAAAGTTGTAAGTTTACTTGAAACTCCTCTGGTTGCAAGATTCTTTCTGTTAATGTTACATTAGAAGTAGGGTCAAAATCACAAGATGCGTCTTTTAAAATTGCATCCATTGATAATTTTTTAACCACTTCTTTAAATTTTATGTTGGGTTTAATTGAAACCCCACCTTGTGATAACGTAACTCCACTCAAAAGAGCTGCTGCAATATACTCACCTGCGAACTCGCCTGCGTATGAAGTTGTTATTGAAGTTGTAGTAGCCATATCTTATATATTATTTTTTTTAATTATTAACTTGGATCAGTAGCTGTGATTGAACCTGATGCGTTTCCGATACCCCAAACATACCACTTGTTACCATCTGACCAGATGTCGATAAAATCTCCAACTGATTCTGCTGATGCTACGAAGTTAATTTGATCTTCACCAGAAGCTGCAACAGATGCACCATTTACTACTAAAATTCCATCTATATTATCTCCCTCTGCACTATCAATGATATAATTTGATGTATCAAATGCGTTTGCTACAACAAATCTAAAATTAAGTCCAGACTCTACTGCTGGTAATGTTACTGTAACTCCTGCTGATGCAGCAAGTTCGTACCATTTACCACTATCTGCTGATGTAAGAGTAACTGCTGCTGATACTGCATCAACATCATTTTTAATTCTTACAACATCATTATTTACGTGTGTTAAAACTGCCATAATTATTTTTATTATTTCTTATTAATTATTGATTCCATTACTCTATCTAGAGTACTTGCTTTTCTATTCTGTGCAAATTTAAACTTTGGCTCAGTTTTTTTATTTTCTGGGCTATGCTTAATTGGTTTTGCAGCAGGTTGGTTACTCATCTCAACTGCAATTTCTGTTGCAACTTGTGATGCCATTTCATCTTTTTCTTTGTCCTTGTGATCCATCATTTTTTTGACTTCATCTTCAATGTGCTTTTTAAGGTCGTCCATTTCTTTTCTGAATTCTTCCCTTGTAACATATCTCATTTTTTCTTTATCTTCATCTTCTTCCTTGTCCTTTTTTTCTTCCTTTTCTACATCATCCTTATGCTCGTAAAGTTCAGAAATCAAGCCCTCTTCTTGCACACTCAAAACTCTACCATCTTCCAAAGCATACTCGCCAACTGGTAATGGTATTTTTTCATCATCGGACAAAATAAAAACTTCTTTTCCACTTTCAAATAATTCTGCTTCTAAAACAGTACCATTATCTAGTGATAATTTTTCTAATTGTACGTCTTCCATACCTAGTAAATTTTTAATTTGTGATAATAATTCTTGTGATTTCATATCTATTTAACAACAGGCATAAATTGTTTTGCATTTAAGGTTTTACAAATTTTGTTTATATGAGTGAATTTGGAAATGTCATTTTTTTTTATTATATTTGTTAAGAATAAATAAATATAAATACTATGAAAAAATCTTATTTTATAAAACTTACTGAAGACGAAATGCTCCTAATGGGAGAGATGCTTCAAAAAGAGGTAGATTCAGCAAGAAGGCATACGAAGTATGCAACATCTGAGATGAATGATTATGGTTGTAAGGAGGAACTAAAAAGCATTTGGAAAAAAGTTTACACCAATGGTGTTCCTTTTCCATACAAGTTTACACCCAACTACGAGAAATCTTAACCAACGTATCGTTTAGATGGTCTGAGTCCCCTAGGTTTCTTAGGGGATTTTTGATTAGCCTGTTGTAGATCCTATGCCTTGAGCTCTAAGTGATCCATCACAACACTCAATACGATAGGTTTCTTCATCCCAACAAAGACAAGCACGATTACCCCCTACTGGACTTGCGTGCCTACCATAAGTAAGTTCTATAAATTTGTTGCGTAATCTTCTTTTGCTTTTGTATCTCATTTGGTTGACTTTGGGTGTTTTTTTGGTAAAAGATCGTTGTCCTGTTTATAGGCTTTATTTTGTGGTCTGCCATTTTTTACAAGATACATATACGCGTTGACCCTTGCGTGTGCCCATTGTGAAGCACTTTTCACTCTTGGACTACTGCTTGTATTAAACGCACCTAGCCCTCTTTGAAAAACTGCTGATAATTGACCTAGTGTTACACCATAGCCTAACTTTTCTTTGTAACGTTTGTTAAAATTATCTACTTTCTTTTGTAATGCTTCACGATCTTTTGCAGTAACTTTTGCACCTGTTCTGCCTTTTGCACTTCCACCTGCACTACCTACCCCTTTTGGGTTTCTGTTTTTTCTACTACCTGGAGCTTTTGGGCTTTTTACAATACCACCTCTTGGACCGACTTTTGCCATTGCGTGTTTTTCACAAGGCATATACCAAGTTTTACCTTCAAACTCGTGTTCGTGTGTACCCTTGCAACCAATATCTTCTGCAATTTTTTCAGCCATATCTTTTGAAGAATAAGCCAAACGATCCATTATGATTGCATAGTTTTCATCTACGACTTCACTTTTTAATTTTAGTTCTCCTAATTTTTTTAGTTTTGATTCAGCCCAGTTTTTTGCAGATTTGCCACCCCACAATAAAAAGGATATTGTTCCACAAGCTTCGTTGTCTTTTGGATCATAATAAGTTTCTGCTCTACTTAAATAACTGTAAAGCCTTTTGATCGTTGATACTGAAAGTTTTTCTTTTGCTACTAATTGTCTGGCACGATTTTTTCCTACCAAAGTGGCACATTTATTATTTACTTTTTTGTTTAGTTCAATACCTCGCTTGGCATTGTTTATAACACTTTGAGGATAGTCATTGTAACTTTCAAGAGTAATTTTTTCACTAAATAATTTTCTTACTGCTTCTAATATTTCTTCACTTTCAATTTCTGATAAACTATCTTTTTTCTTTTTCTTTGCTTTGTCTGCAAAATAACCCTCAACTGAAAAGCCTTTGACTTTGCCAGTTTTTACATACTCGTTCCAAACTTCATCATTGTTTACTTTTATTGCACCCATCCAAGTACCTACTGGTACATCAAGTCCATATTTTCTTGATTTGTCATATTGCTCATCTTCTACTATCCAACTTTCTACAAGTGTTAGTCCTTTGATCGAGTGTTGATGTTCTAGTGTTGACTTGCTTTGATTGCCCTTCATTAAAAATCCTTCACTTGCTTTGCGTACTGTTTCACGTGAAAAATATATATAATATTCTTCTTCTGCATTTTTTCTATATATTGGTTTGTTTGGTATAAGCAATGGACCTAAAAGTATTCTTTTTTCTTTATCGAGTTCTGCTAATTTGATTTCTTGTTTTTTTAATGCAATAAAATCTTCTTCTATTGCTGGGCTTTCAACTACAGATATTGCTTCGATACCTGCTAATTCATCATATTCATCAATGACAAGTTCTACTATTTTCATATTAATATAACATTTATAAAATTATTATTTGCTAACCTAAACTGCTTTCTTCAATTATATTTCTATCCAAACTTTGTGCAGTTGTAACTTCTGATGCAACTACGAAAGCTTTAACTGGTTGTTGCTCTTGTTGACCTATTGCAGTCGCTAACTGTGTTTGTGGGCTACTACCGACAATATTAAACGATGGTGCTGATGTTGTTACAGTTGGTGCTTGTATGTCTGCTGATAGACCAGAACCACCCCCTATACTACTTGCAACTTGTTTAGTTTTACCTACTGCTGATTTTACTGCAGATATTACACTAGCTGCTTGGGCTGCATATGCAATTAAGAAAGGTATTGCCTTTGGAAGTCCAAGCTTTAATGTTTCTGATAAACCTGTCGCTGCATTACTACTTGCTTTTGTTCCATCAACAGTAGCATCTTTGGCAGCTTTTTGTGCATTTAAAACACTATCTTTAATTCTTAAAAAGTTTTCTTTTGCAGATAGTATTGTTTTTGCCACAAGTATTGCTTTACCTAATCTACTTTCTTCTCCGGCTAATTTTACTGCATCATCAAAAGTTTTTTCTCTAATTCTTCTTTTTTCTTCTTCACTTTCAGCTATTAATTGATTTTCAGCTTCTATATCTTTTCTTTTTGCATCTGCAATAACACCATTAAAATATTTGATTAATTCAGCTTTTTGTTCTTCTGTTGCATTTAAGGCTTCTAACTCTGCCAATGCCCTTTCCTTTTGTCTTTCTGCTTGTTGTAAAAAAGTTTGATCTTCTCTGTCTTGGCTTAATTTTCTAAATCTTTCCCTAATCTCTTCAATACTTTCTAGCCTTTTTATTTCTGCATCTATTGCATCTTGTGCATCTTTGTCTGCTTTATTTTTTGCTTGTTCTGCATCTGCATCTTCTTTTTCTTGAATTTTATTTAAGAATCCATCACGCCTGTTTTGCAGTTCTTGTAATTTTTTTTCAGTTTCACTGATGCTTTTATCAGCTTCTTCTGATATTTTTTCTGTGTTGAATACTGCTCCTGCAATGGTTGTAGATAATAAAGCTACATCTTTACCTGTAATTTTATTGAAAGCTACTATAATTGAATTTAATGGACTTAAAATAAAAGATAAAATACCTTCTAATATGAATTTATTTCTATTAGCTATTGCAGTTTGTTCTTTTTTAATTTGCTTTTGTGTTTCTAGTTGTGCTTCTAATGCGCTGATCGTTTCATTAGTTTGTTGTATTTTTAGATCTAATATTTCTCTTTCAGTTTTGCCTTGTCGCTTCAGTGTTTCTTCTGTGCCTGTAACATTTTTAAATTGTTCTTCTTGTGCAGCAACAAGTTTTTTTGCATCCTCTAATTGCTTTTCTTGTTCTTTTGTTACACCACCTAAAGCTTTTGTAACTTTATCCCAGTTCGCTGCCAAGGTTCCAACCAAAACAACCAACGCACCAATACCAGTTGCTATCAATGCCTTTTGAAACAAAGACAAACTTGCACTAGCAGCTCTTATACCCTTGCCAACACTTACGAATAATTTACCAAACTGTTGAATCTGTAAAGATAAACCCCCTGTAATTTTATTTAGACCCGAGGTAATATCTCTGTTTTTTAGAAGTGTTTCGTTAAATTCTAATGCTTTTACTTGACCTGCTTTTCTAGCACTTGTATTAGCCTTAATTACTTTGGTAAGTCCTTGTGATTCTACTTTTAGTTTTCTTAATTCTGCAGTTTCTATTTTTAGTTCTTCGTTTAGCCCTTTTATTGTATCTTCTCTAGCTTGTCGTTGCACAAAGTTTAGATCTTTTAAACTTGCTTCTGCTTCTGCTATTCTTAATTTAAGGTTTGCTAAAAATTCTTCTTGCCTTTGAATAACGCCACTTAAATCTTCAAAGTCCTTTTTTGCTTTTTCTAAATCTGTTTTTACTACTATTCTTTTTTCAACCATTTAATCTGTTTTTTTAGTTGTGTAAAACCATCAGAAATATTTTCTGGTAGCTTATACTTACCTTGTGCGATCCTAATATTTTCAGTTTCACCATTTGCATATTGTAATAATTCTATAATATTTAGTATCAACTTATTGTATTTACTTTGGTTAATAATTCTAATTTACTTTTACCTGTTTGTAAGTTTGTTGTAATCTTGTTAATATAAAACTCTGTATTATTAATAACAATAGTATCAGACAATTTATAACGCAACAAGAACTTTTGTGGTAAAATAGCATTGACTTTAATTAATCTTCTGTTGTAACTAAATACATCTCTTATATATTTGCTATAAAAATTCAGGAATAATGTATTGTTGTCCTCTACTGTTGCTACAAAAGGATTGATCTCTGTACTAAAATTCAATGTGTTGCCTGTTGTAAGTGTTGTGAATGTAGTTGTAACATTTGATTCACTTGTTACTGTAGATGTTCTTAAAAGACTTCCTGTAACTAGTGGATTGACTGTTGTCGAACTGTTTGGACTCACTGATACTGTTGCAGTTGCAAAAGTTGTAGGTACAACATAACTAAAACTTACTGCACTTGATTCTCCGGAACTTACTGCAATAACAACACTTTGTGTACCAACTCTAAAATTACTTGCCCTGTTGTATTGAGTAATACTTAATGGTGTACCTGTTCCACCACCATCTTGCATCTGTATTCCTGTACCTGTTGTGTTTGCTCTGAAAAACATCAAAGGTTTATTTATGACTGGTGCTTGGTTGTCATCTACAAAATATCCAAAACCTATTGTTGTATCACTATTGTCGTTTCCATCTGTAAGCTTTTCAAAAAACATTTTTTCAAAGGGTAATTCTACCCTGTAGTCTTGTCCTCTGTTTAATCTAGGATCACGACCACTGCCTGATGTTGAACTTGCTTTTACACTTCCTAATTGTCTATTATTTAGTTTTTCAAAAAAGAAAGCACCAAATGTTTTAGGATCTGCAAACTTAAATTGTATATCGTTGAATGGTACACTAAAGTTGCTTTCTCCTTGACTTGTATCTACAAACTCTGTAATATCTCTACTTGTACCACCTGAATAAAAACTATCTAGTGTTTTTACAACTACTTTACCAAAGTCATTGCTACTTGGATCATCTTCAATAAAGGCAGTTAAATTAAACATTTTGAATATACCTGTAAGAAATTCAAGTATACCTATGTCTGGAATATTATCCTGAACAAATATTGTTTCAACCAAACTATCAGGTTCTACGATACCTGCAGTTATTGTTGCAGAAAAGTCCTCGCTTGAGTCCTCTGATTCAGATACTCTAACAAATTGTAAAGAATATGTTAAATTCAAACTTGTCTCTGTGGTCTCTATCAAGAACTGTATGTTTTGTTGTTCAAAGCTACCATTAAAACCTTGTTCAAAAAGTCTGTTTAGTGTTACACTTCCTGTTTGTGTATATGGTTGTTCTGCTACTATTTCTCCTGTATCTGCTTTTCTTAATTTTGCAGTAAACTTTTTACTAGATACAGAAGGTGTGATAGTCCATATTATTTGCATTGTTTCAGATTGTATCAAACTGTTCAATCCTGTGCCTACAACAAATCTAAATACACCACCATCAAACACAGGTACAAAATCAAATTGACCATCACTAAAAAAATTTGTTGTGTCTCCTGTGAAGCTCTGTATTTTATTTATGATTATTTTGTTTACATCAGTTTCGTTGCTTTCTGTTACACCTATCTCCCCTTTGTTTCTGTGTAGCCACATATATAGGTCTGCAAATAATCCTGTCTCTTGGAAAAAGTCATCACTAAATTGTAACTGTATATCATTGTCTTGTTCTATAACTCTTATGATGTCTATAACTCTCAATGCAGGTTTTAAGTCTGTAAATACAAAACCCATTGTACTTCCTAATCTTTCTGTAGCTTGACCAGAGTTTACTGTCGATTGACTTCCACTTGCATATAAGTTTCTTGTTGTGCTTGACCTTTCTTGACTTGTCAATACACCACTATCACTACTATTATAAATAAATCTTTGTGTATGTGATATGATTGGATAGATAACGTGGGCTGTGCTAGTTGTGCCACCACTTAAAGCTGTTACAAATGTTTGAACCCCTTGCCTTACGTTTGACACATCGTATGCGTGATCAAACTGTGAGAAGTCCAAACTAGATAATCTTCTATCTTTTAATTTGTCTTTTAGTGTAACTGTTTCTCCAAAAAATGTAATGTTGTAACTATCAGGTTGGTTATTCTTGAGCTTCACACCATTGAGAACTATATATCCACTTTTAAATCTTTTGTAGTTAAGTTCTAGTATTGCTCTTAATTTAGTGTTTGCATTGAATATACTATCTGCAACTCTATCCTCTACAATGTCTGATCTATAATAATGCCTAAATAATAAATTGTTTTTACTACTTGCAGGCAAACTAAATGACTTACTAAAATCTGTGAATATTTTTTCAATGTCTCTGATGTCTTGTATTGTTTGTGTCAGGTTTATTTGTTCATCTTCAAACAAATCAAGCCTTTGGTAATCTATGTCTGTAATTAAATTTATCTCATTCCACTTTCTAAATGTGTTTTCCCAATTAGTTGTGGTCAAGTTCCACAAATCTGGATCAGGTTGTGGATTGTCTATTACTATGTCTGGTATTAATAGACTTACTTCGTTCATTATCTAATTGTGTTTAATTTATCAAAAGCAAAATTAAAGGTCATAGTATAGTTTGCAAGTCTATCATTAAGTGATGTCCTAAATGTTACATTTTGATCTTGTGGTATTACAGGTAAATATTGATTATCTTTGAATAACCAACATCTTTTACTTGTAAGTATCTGTTCTATTACTTGGTTGTAGCTATCGTTTACATATCCTGTATTTAATATGATCGTTTCTCTACTGTTTATGTTTCTGTTTTTATATTGATGATTATTAATAGAATATGTTGCACCAGTTGTTAGTGTATTGCTTTTAAATTCATCTTTTTGTACGTTTACACTTTCAATAGATTTTAAAAAGAAGTTTACCTTTTGTAATGCGCCTGATTTGTTTACAAATACTACTGGTAAGTTTGTAAATCTATTACAGGGTTGTTCTTCTATTTCTATTGTTTCTGTTGATCCACCTGTCACTATATCAACACTTGTAAGTGTTGCAGTTGTACTTGTTGCATATTCTATTGCACTATTGGAGTTTGACACTCCTGTAGATACAGTTACACTAGATACAGTTGTACCACCATTTTTAAAGTTTACTGTAGTTGCACCTGTCAATGTATCACTTCCAGAATTTACACTAAGGTTTGCAAGTACAGGAATGTATAATACTTCTTGTGCTTCTCTAAATATCTTTGTGTTACTCATCAGCTTTGTTACACTTCCTTTATGTCTTGTAAGTGTTTGTGTTGTTGCACTATTTGATGAGCTTGTTATATCAAACCCTTCTTCAAAATAACCAACACCATCAAAAGCCAAATAGATAGAACTAACAGCATCAAGACTTGTACCTGATGAATTTTTAGGGGTTGCAGTTGTTTGTACCCAGACATTTACACCATTACTGCCAAATGTACCACTAAAACTATACGAGATATAATCTTTTATAAGTTCTCCAATCTCAAATATAACATAGTTGTTATTGCCTACTTCGTTCTTTACAAGCTCATAAGTTGTAGAAGGACTTGCGTTAAAAGCACCACTATATATTGCTAGTGTTAAATTACAACTTGCTAAGTTTGTATTTTCTATTTTAAGATAAACAGGACTGTTTATATTTATTTTTTCTATTGCCATTAATTGTTTATAATTTTTCTAGTTGATACTTCAAAGTCATCACCAAATGCTTCTGCTAATTGTTGTGGTAAATCTTTATAGTATTTTAAAAAAGGTTTAGTAAAAAATAAAGTTGGCTTTATGCCTTTTCCGAATATTGATCTTGCAATTAAAAAAGTAATTGACTTTTGAAACCCAACTGTTTTTAAAGATCTGCCTGTAAATCTTCCTCTTTCATCTCTTGGTGCCAGTCCTTTGCGTACAACAAAACGATCTAATTTATTAGGTGGTGGCATTTTGGTTGTGTATTTATATTCTCTTTGTTCGTTGCCATAATATTTTTTACCAACACTTTCACCACTTTTGGTACCTTTAACACCCAAGTCCTGATATTTTCCATACTCCTCCATATAAAATGCTATCTGCGCACCTTTGCTATCAAAAGAATAAAGATAATACAAGCTATCCCTTAATTTGCCAGACACCTTTTCTCTTGGTGCATTTGCTTTTGCTTCAAACACTACATTTTTACCAAAATTATTTAGCAACCTGTTTACCTCTTTCAAATCCATCAGCAGATATTTATGTCATTGTCAATTAATATATCCATTGTGCCTACCCAACCTGCCACTTCATTTTCAAACCGATCATAAAAAGGTTCACAACTAACAACACCATCAAGTTGATATTTACTTTGATATAGTGTACCACTTCGTAATGTTTCAATTAATTTATTAATTACTGCTAACTGTGTGTTTAAAACATCGTGTTCATTATTATTGCCTACAAAAGTATTAATTGTTTCATCTTTGCTTACATCAACAATATCCATACAAAAGACACTAATGTTAAACCTTAACACTTGATCCTCTTGTGAAACATTATTTACAAGAATATGAGATAAAGGGTATATGGTTTGTTTTGATAAATCAATTTTAGTAATATCTCCTGTTGTAACTGTATTCACGTTTTCATCATTTAATAAATTATCTTTTATTGTAGTTGTTATTTGATAAAAACCTCTTACACCTTGATTGCTCATTTAAAACTTTTTTTAATTTGTTTTTGTTCTATTTCTGTTTTTTCTTTCATAAATTCTAGAGCAGTCAAACATTGATGAAAATTTAGTTTAGTAATATCTTCGAAGTGTCTAACATCTCCTTTAGCGAGTGCAAAAATTGATTGATACCAACCCCATTTGGTTGCAAAGTTTCCAACTGCTGAAGTTGTTGTATCTCCTGTGGTTTCAAATAATCCAGCATAGTTTTGCTCAACTCGTTCCCTAAATTGTAAAAAAAAACGATGGTGCTAAAACACACATCCATTGGTATTTCTTTAAGCAGATTGTTATTTTCAGGCTTATATTTTTCTATCAAATATCTATCACTATATTTTTGCACTACAGGTCTAAATAATACATTCATCGCTTTGTGCATTTCTTGCCAGTCTTTTATTGAATTGTCTAGATCAACATACTCGCCAAATGTCATTTCATCAAGGTTTGGTATAAAACCATACTCAATGTTGTTTATTTGAAAATGCTTTATTAATGTAGGGGTTTCTTGTTTGAAAACTTTTTCTAATGTTTTACTAACGCTTGATATGTGCGACACTCTAAACTTGTATATGTCTGCGTGATCAATGTTGCAAAAAATTTCTATCATTTTGCTACCTAGCTTGTATTCGCTTTCGGTTTCATCAATAGCTTTTAGATACTTCTGGTATTGATCCAAATTGATTTCACTTAATTGTGTAGGTATTTGAATTTTCAACTTCATAATTATATAACAAAATTAATACTTTATTTTAAAAAAAAAGGGTCAGTATAAAACCAACCCTTCAAAACAACTAACTAAAAATTAAAATCTTACTTCATCTTCTCGCTATATGGTTTGCTAGGATAATCCTTGCTCATTATAAATTTAAAATATTTTTCTTTATTTACAAACTCTTTTTTTATTGGGTGGTAATATAATTTATTTTTCATAATTTATTTTTTACTATAACATTTTTTTCTAAAAATTCTAATGTGTTTTTTATAAATATTCTTTTATTTTTTTTAGTCATATATTTTGGTATGCAAATCCAAGTTTGTGGAGTTTCGCCAAATAATAGTCTTTTGATTATTGCACTAAAGTCTTTCATTGTTAACCATAGGTTTTAATATCATTCCATCATCTGCTATGTTAATCTGTATTTTTGTGCCATTAAAACAACAAGGCACATCTCTATCTAGCTCGTAACAAGTTTTATCATTTGGGTTCCATACAAAGATCCTATCACTAGCCATTTCAAATAAATTAATTAAATCTTCATTAGATAATTCGTTGTATATTTTAAGTAGCTTTTTATGTTGCATCATTTACTGGTAACTTTTTTTCTTTTGTTTCGTTAAAGTTTTGCACATCTTGCATTACAAAATCAAGCAGACAATAAAATGCTAACTCTGATATGTTTTTAGCTTTCTCGCCTGTTTGTGGTATTTCAAAATCATTTGGCTGAAATTCAAGGCATATTCTCCAACAATCGTAATAGTAGATAGTTTGATTACTAACACATTCAATAACATAATCTTCTATATCATCAACTGATGGCTCAGGATATTTGCCACTTGTATCAAACTCTTCTCTTAAATCGTATTTTAAGTCTTCTAGAAATTTGTATTTATTAAAGCTCCTCATAACCTATTCTAGAATTAAGCATTGCATTTATTTTCTCTTTTTTTGTGCCGATAAATTTACCACACAAAGGAACGCACTCTGTTACGAATTGTGTACCCTTTTTATACTTTCTGTTTTTAATATATATATCAGAATCAGCTATGTGAGCCATACGACCCATATACCCCATCACATCACGATCAGGACTATTTAGCTTTATTGATCCAACGTATTTACCACGAAGATAGTAGTCAATACTGTAACCATTTATTTGAAATTGATTTTTCATTTTATGTTTATTTATAATAAAAATAATAAATTTTTAGCAAACTTCCAAATTTATCTAATTGCATATTTTCCAAAGTTTGGTTTACTCAATATAGAATAAGTAGCATACCGAACTGCATCGCACAAGTGGTTGTTATTATCTTCTGGTGTGTTTGTCAGTTTTCCTGATCTATCTTCTTTCCATTTATAATTCCTAAACTCTTGTATTGCGTTGGCACTATCTTTGTGAATATGTATCTTAAATCTTTTTAAAAGATCAATACCTGCATTTACAGAATCTCTACCTTTTAAGCTTGGTCGAATACTCCAGCCCATTCTTCTTAATTCTTCTATTATTCTTGGCTCACTACTATCGGCATAAATCACTTGATTAATTATGTTATTTTTTAAAAACTTATGAATATCGTTTGTGGTCATCATTGTTCTGTATAGCATTTCTTCAATATATAAATCAGTATCTTTTTTGTAAACCTTTACCATTGCAGTTGGATCATTTGTGAAGCCGAAGTCCATACCAAGGGCAACAAACTCTGCATCGTTTGGTATTATATTGTATTCTACATAATTAAATATAGTAGCCTTGCTAACCCCCTTTTCCCCCAGCCCATATATTTGCCAGTATTGCTCATCAGTATATTTTAACCTTTCGATCTCATCTACCAATGTTTTTTCTAAAAATGGATTATCTAAATAATTGGTTTTTAAAAAGCTTGTGTCTTCTCTTGGTATAATTTTATCGTAGATCCAATGGTATTCCTCGCTTGGGTTGTAATCAAGTATTATCTTTTCACTTGTTCTAAATAATAATTGTTGCCAGTCTTCGAAGTATAGCTCGTTTGCTTCATTGATAAATAATAGGTTTCGTTTTCTTCCTCTAACTTTAACAGGCTGATCAAGGCTAATAAACTCAATAAGATTACCAAACAAAGAATACTCACTACTTGATTTGTTATGATTTTCTTCTCGGTATAATTCATACTTTTTTAATATACTAATAAAATCTCGGAGAACTGTTGCACGAAGTGCAGGAAAGGTTTTGCGACAAATAGTAATAACCTTTTTATTATTTCGTAAGCAATAATAAAAGATAATAAATAAAAGAATATTATAAGTTTTACCTGATCTGGTTCCACCTTGGTTTACTATTATTTTTTTTTCTGTTTCAACAAGATGCTTGAATACTACATTAGTTTTCAGATCTATTTGCATTCTCTACAATTTCTATTTTGACATCAGTAGGTATGCCACTTGCACCTGTAATCTCTTGCCTTTCAACATACCCCCTTTTCTTTCCTTTTGTTTTCAGATAGAATATGGTTGCAGCAGTTGATCCATCTTTTATTTGTTCAAGTAGTTTGCTTTCAGCAAAATCTAAACTCATATTTGAAATATCATCTACCGAAGCTTTAAATTCTTTATCCTCGTTGTAGTAATTGTAAAAAGTTGTTCTTCCAATGCCAACCTGTTTACAAGCAGTTGTAACAATACCCAAGGATTTTTCTAATGCTTCAATTAATCCTTTTTTTATGTGTTCACTTTTGTTCATTTTTTTAAAATAATTCTGTCTGTTTTCTCTTTTTATGTTTGATTATTTCTAATGCACAATCTAAAATGTGTAATCCTAAATTTGAGTTTACTGCATTTCTTTCGGTTAATGGTTTTTTACTTGCAGTTTGATTTTTACCATTCATTTTGCCTATGTCAATTTTTGGCATTTTAATTTTTGGTATTCTAAAGTTTGCCCATAAATAATGCCTGCCTATATGTTGTGGTGGTATCAATGGATCATAATAACTCTTTACGTTCTCTACACAATATTTGCCTTTAAAAAAATGTTTTAAAAAAATTATTTCTTCGTATAATTTCATTGAAGGGTAAACTGGTCTTTTTCTTATATGTTGAGTAAAATAGTTTGTAGTAGAGTGTGTTGGGCAGGGGGGGGAACTCCATATAAAATCAAACTCTTTGTAATGGTCTAACAAATATTCGTGTGCATCAGTAACTATAACAGTATCTTGAGGAAAACTATTTTTATAAACATCAGCAATTTTTTCTATATTTTCAATTGCAGTTATATTATATTTGTTTCCCCACAGTTTTCTATTGCCACCTATGCCACAATATAAATTAAGTATTTTCATTTTCTATACTTTGTTTGTAATCTTTTGCTTCTCTTTTTCTTTGTAGTAATGAATCCAAATGGTCAGGATCTATTCTGTTGATTTCTCTTTGCATTTTTTTTGATCGTATTCTTGCTATTTCTTCATCAACAGTCATACATTGCCACATTCTTTCAAGGGAATAATAAACAATACTATATCTATAGCTTTTTTCGTGTATGTATTCAATAGGGCTCACACCGTGAAGTAAATCTTGTCCATCAAATATTGTTAATGAATTATCAGCAACCTCAAGTGATATGTCAAGTTCTGGTATAACCAAATGACCACCATCCACGTCTCCTTTGAAAACTATCATATTACTAAACACACTTTTAAAATTACCACTATCATAATGATATTTTAATTGATTATTTTTATTTACGATGCCACTTGTAAATACACTACCGTTAATAACCCATTGTTTTTTTACTTTTTCTTTCACTTTGTTTTTATGATCGTTATAAACTCTTGGAAAGAACTCGTGATAAAATTTTGCAACTTCTTTGGCATATCTGCTTATTACATAATGTTGTTTAGGGTGTGTTGTTCCCATTGCACTCGCACTACAAAAGTCTCTTTTATTTTCTTGCCTTGGGTTATATCCAAATACTGCACTTGTGTTTACTAAACCGTGAGTTCTTTTTCCTGTTCCATACTTTATGTTTTTTACTGCCCACCTAACATCTGTTGGCTTTTTTGGTAATATTCTGTATAATAGTATAGGTTTGTCTTGATGATATATAATTACATCTTCTGTTATGTGTCTTGATACATCAGACAAATGTGCAGTTCTTCTTATGTAATCTTTTTTATCTATTGGTTTTCTTTCTACATCTATTCTTTTCATCGCATATCTTTTAATCTTAATTCTGCGTTTCCTGTGCTTTTTCTTATATACATTTTACAATACTGTGGAAACATACTTTGTATCTGATAAATTGAATTATAAACATACTCTGGGGTTCTAATTGTTTGTAGCCCACCATTTTCTTTATAATATTTTGATCTGAAAGTTATATAGTCAAACCTTACCAAACTTTTGTTTTTAATGTACTGCCTAATACTTCTTTCATAATCTTCACCGTGGTTTGTTTTTGTAAACAGAAAAGGATCGTGTTGAACAATCTTTCCAAAACAAGCACCAATTACGTAACACAGCTTTGTGTATATTCTATGCTTCATAAAATAAGGGTTTGCAGCACCATAATATCCAAACATATATGCATTGTTTTTTTTACACTCATTAAATCCTCTAATTATAAAATCTTTTTCTAAATCTTTTAGTGGTGCTAAATTTTTATTATCAACTTTGAAATAAACACCTTCAAGATCATCGTCAAACTGCATCAACTTTGTGTCTTCTTCGTAGTATTTTGTTATAAATTTTCTTACTCCATTTAATGTAGGCACACCAACTACAATTTTATATTCCCCCTTAAGACTTTCGCTATATATTTCTTTTTCTTTATCATTTGCAACAAAAACTGTTACCTTTTTTTTATCAATATTATATTTAGATAACAATTTTAAAGTTTTGTTTTTTATTGTTTCAGGTCTTTTGTATGATGGTATTGCAATTTTATAATCCATACTTTTGAATTAGAAACTTAAATACTTGTGTGTTGTCTGTTAAATTTTCTTTATCTCTAATTTTTTCTAGATTTTTAATAGCTTGTTCGTAATCTTGTGCATTAAAGTACAATGTTATTTGTTTTATTTTTGCGTTTATGTATGTATCAAGTTCGTGGTCAAATATGTCTTTGTCAATGTCTGGCTCTTTGTCTTCATCAAAATAAATCTTTGGCAAATCTAAGCCCCATTCTGATAGCTCTTTAATCTCCCATTCATTTGCTAATATATCCCAGTCCCATTCTCCAAAACTACTGTTATCTTTAATTATAAACTGTTCTTTTTGTTTTTCAGTCCACCCCTCTGCTTTGATTATGTTTACTTTTTTAAATCCAGCTTCAACACAAGCACGAAGTCTCATATTACCACCGAGTACAACCATATTTTCATCTACAACTATCGGTCTTTTTTCTAGCATTTCAGGAAAGTCTTTAATGCTTTTGACAAGTTTTTGAAATTTGTAATCTTTAATAACCCTTGGGTTTTTATCGTTGTATTTTATTTCTTCTATATTTACTATCATAATGTACCTCTTAAAGTGTAACTATCAATGTCAGCACCATCAACGAAAAATTGTTGATACCTAGATATTGCTTCGTAAGTTTTTTCTCTACCACTATTATAAAATTCTTCACTACATTCAAATATACCAATGTCTAGTGATGCTTTGTCAATAACTAAAAATACAAAATTTTTGTAATCAATGTCAAATATGCTAGAATAAATAAAAGCCTGAACATCATAGTGTAACTTGTATGGACTTCCTGTTACATATTGTTTCTTTTTATCCCAGAGCTCTATATCACTTGTTGTTTTTATGTCAACAATCTTTTTTCCACACAACACATCAGCCTTGCCACGAAATGCTAGACCATTTATAGATCCGATCTTTGGCACCTCGTACTCGCATTTTGTCAATAACTTAAGTGCTTGTTCGTTTCGATATACTGCATCTTGTAATCTTTCTACTTCTTCCCTTTCTTTTATTGTAAATACATTTTGATTTTGATCATTTGCTTCCTTAAATTTTTTAGTTCTTCTACTTTGAACATCTATAAAAATTAATTTTTCAAACTTCTCAGGCTCCAATATTGCACAATGCGTAAGCCAACCTATCATCATTGATGAGGTCATAGGTTGTGCATATTGTGTAATGTACTTATATTTTTTTGGGCTTTTTAAAAGGTGTTTTATTGAAGAACTACTTAATGCGTTTTTACCAAGGTAGTCGTAATAAAAATCATCGTTTTTCATTTTGTTCTCCAAATCGAGAACTTCCCAAGTTTCCGAGTTTAACAATGTTATTTGCTTCATTTAATTTGCTTTTTAAATTATCTATAATTTTTTCGTATTCTTTTATCGTTGATCTATGTTCTTGTTGTAACATATTGTAATCAATCAGTAATGTGTTTGTATATAGGTGCATTTGCACAACACATTGTATCATTTCATTAGTTGTTGGTTTTTTTGTTTGCTCGTATTCTTTGGTTAATATCTCTGCGATATTATTAAAGTAGGCTTTATAAATTTGTATATGATGGCTTTTCACGTTTATTTATTTATACAAAAATAAAAAAAATATTTGACTTCAATTTATATTTTTTATAAGTGCCAACCTTTCGCTAATTAAATAGCAATCTTTTTGTATTTTTTTTGAGTTCCATAATGTTGTTTGTGGGCACCATATAGTTTTGATCCTATCTAATTTTAAGTTATTTAGCCAAAATAGATAGTTTGCTTTTGGATCGTTTACAAAATATAACTTTTCAATGCGATCATCCATAGCCATTAGTTTGTCATATTTATATTTTTCTAGTAACTTGTCCTCGTAATAATCATTTCTAAATTTCATTTCTATTACGCATTCGTGTCCTTTTGGTGTGTAGCCTCTTGCATCATAATGCTCATAATTACCACCTGACCATTTCAAGTCCCAACCATCAATATTATAAATACCAACTATTGCTTTTTCTAATTTATGTATCTCATCTATTTTAAACACTCACTCACCTCTTTAATCCATTGATTAATTCTTTTTGCATTACAACTACAAAAGTTAGGTTCGTGATATTTGTGTTTTTTATACTTCGCGTGAAGTTTACACATTATTAGAAAGTCATCGTGATCTAAATTGTTGCCTATTCTTTTTGTTACTTGTTGCCATAGCTTTTTATCTAAAGCTTTATCTTGTTCCATTTTTCTCTTCTTTTATCACAGTTACAATCAGGGTAAATTTTTTTCCATACATACCTGATGCCTGTGTATTTTGTAATATAATATACTAAGTCTCCTAATCTCATAATAATTCTTTTAATTTGTTTTTTACTTTATTGTATGTTCTGTATAAACTATAATAACTAATTTTTGTTTTTTTGCTTAATTCTTTTATACTAACACCACTTTCGATAATTCTGTATATTTTTGCATCGTACCAAAACATACTATCAAGCTCTTTATTGATCTGAACATAAATTTTATCAATATTTATTTCTTGTGCACTTTTGGTTTGATTTTTAACATTATCTATATTAATAACACTAACTTTTCTTTTTTTTAGCAAAAGATTGATAGCCATATGCCGAAGCATCTGATATATATATAAATAGTTAATATCGTTTTTGTATGACAAATCTTTACCATTGTCAATATATTTTAGGGTTCTTATATACATTTCTTGTACTAAATCCTCTGCATAATCATCTGCACCGAAAGATTTAGCTATACGTATCCAGTCGTTGTGTCGGTTTGTTAAATAGTATTTTTGTTTAGAAGGGTGCATTGATCTGTTCAACCAATGCTAAATTTAGTATTTTTTTTCCATTTAGTTCAAACCCTACGTTATTTTTAATTGATTTTAATATTATAGGGTTGTCAATAGGGGTTGGTCTACCACCTGTGTCGTTGTCTTTTATTTTTCTTATATGTATGTGGTTATTCATCCATTCAGTTGGATGTTGAGTGTATCTATGCACTACAATAAAATCATCTGCCCTGTTTACAAACTTGCCACCACCTTCAACATCACTTGCTAATGGTGGTATAGGATGACCTGCGTAATCGTGTTGTAATGGATGTTTTATTCTCAAGGCATTTGTGTTTGCGTGTGTTGTCAGCCATATAGATATATTATGTTTTTTGCAAAATAATCTCATTTGACTTGTTGCTTCATAATCGTACTCGTGGCTATTAATACCTTGCATCAGCTCACGATCTTTAAATAAACTGTTATAAGGATCAATTAAAAAGCCATCATAGTTCCAAGCATCTTTTACTGCTTCAGCGAATTTAATTAAATTTTTGAAAGTGTAAGTTTCTTGTGCATCAATAAATTTAAAATGATCAAAAACAAACTTTGCGTGTTTGTCAAACTGCTCTGTGGTTATTTTGTTAATTGGTTGTACTGCAAGAAACTCAATAAGTTTTTTTATGATTGTGTGGCTATCGTTCTCGCTAGAAAATACAAGCCATTTTATTTTGTGCTTTAATGAATAAAGCAACATCAAAAAAAGTGTTATAGTGGTTTTGCCTGTGTTTGCGTGTCCAAGTATAATATTGAAGTTACCCTTTTTAAATCTAAAATATTCATCTATTTCAGATAAATCTAATTTATAGCCCTCTGTAACTTTGCCTTGTCTGATTTTTATTAGCTTGTCAATTTCATCATCATAGTTAATTAACATTCAGCTAATATAAAAATTAAAATGGTAGTGAATCTCTGTCTGGGCTGTGATCTTTGGAAGTAACTTCTTCTCTTGGTAAATCTTTTTGCTTAAAATATAATTTACCTTTTTTGCTTTTTAGCATCTCAAATTCGTAAAAGCCTTTTTCATTTGCATTTTCTTTAAAAAATTTAAACTGTTCTTCAAATTGTTTTACGTTAATTGCTATTCTATGACACCAGTCTCTGTGTTGGGTAGCATATATGCCACTTATAAATTTTATTTCTTTATCCATTGTATACATAATTTTTAAGGTATTCTGCTAAATCAGTTAATTTTTTTCTATTTGTTTCTACTTCCCAATTATAGTTACGATCCTTTAATAATTCAGTTGCACGATCTAAACAACTTTGCCTAATAATATATTTTTGTATATCATCTTTTGGGTTTGAATATGTGTTGATGTTTTTTGGCATTAGCTTTGCTTTGTTTTTTACTTGATCCAAGTTATAGGTTACTTCATCTCCCACATTATAGTCAAGATCTTTTGTTGTAAAAACATTTGGGTTATGACCATTTACAAACTCAACAACGTATTTATGCATCAATGTACCATCTTTTGTTTTGAAGCTTTCCTTTTTAAAAATTGATTTAATATTACTTGTATATTCCATTTATTTATTGTTTTTATATTTTTAAGTTTACTTTCTTTTTTTGTATAACCAATTTCAAAAAAATAATTGTCATTCAGAAATTTCAGGTAATTTTTTTTTGATTTCATAGCCAAGCTTTGCTAGTATTACTCTGTTTTCTTTTAAAAATTCAATTACTTTTTCTTCTTGTATTTTTATTCTACAATCATTTGTAACTTTATTTTCTATTGGAAAATGATTATTTTTTTTCATTGTTTATTTTTTTGAGTTGAAATAAGTTTCACTATTTTGATCAAATAGTATTTCTTCTTTTGCAACTAACAACCTATTTATAATCTTTTGATCATTAAGTCGCATTCTTAATTCTTTGTTTTCTTCCATCAGTTTTGCTCTGTCTTTTTTTAACTGATCAATTTGTGCTAATAAAAAGTCCATTATTTATCTAAGTGTTTTTTTAAAATAATACTTTCTATTTCTTTTATATATTCGTGGTGCAATAATCTTGTTACATCAAGTATATCTAACATAACTTTAACAACTTCAACACCATCAAAGGTGCCTGTACCGTTTAAATGCCCTAGTTCAGCTTTTGAAAAGTTATACTCAACAGTAATATCCTCATTATTAAAATTTATGTCTGTAACGTGAAGTTTTATATTGTATATCATATTTATTTATTTTTATCAAAAATAATAAAAAAAAATAAAACTTCCAAAAAAAAGGGGCTAACAAAAGCTAACCCCTCAAATAAATAAACATAAAAATCTCTCAAGAAGTTAGAGAGATGCGTTCAATTTTCTGTAATATTCGATCATTTCCAAGAGCTCAAAATTAATAAATTTTTTTGTTTTTTTAGCTAATAAAAATAATTTTTCTGCTTTTTGATCTCCAAATTTTTTATTTAGTTGTAATCCGAACTTATACTGTTCTCCACCTTTAAACATATTGCAACCGACACATTGTACTTGGCAGTTGTCTTCGTTCCATCTTGTACTATAATACTTTCTTGATTGAAAATGACCACACTGCATTTTTTTCCAATGATCTCTTTTACCACAAGTGAAGCACTCTGCTATGTTATTTTTTGCATATCTTCTTCTTATGTATTCTGAAAACTCTTTGTCGAGTGTTTTAATAATGTTTTTACGGCTTTTCTTTCTCAAGTATTATAAATATACCAAAAAATTTTTTTATTTGATTTTTATTTATATTTTATAATTATACAAGTATTATAATATACTTATATTATATTATACTTATAACTATCTACCTTGACCTTTATATCTTTTTAAATAGTTTTTACTAGACTTAACTTTACTGCTTTTTGTTTTTGCGTGTATGCCTTTTCTTTTTTTAGAATTTGTTTTATAAATATGTGCTTTGATCCGAGCCATTACTTTTTAAACATACTTGTTGCTTTTTCTGTAGTCCTACCACCAAAGTATGCGAGTACAACTGCCATCATTACTTTTTCAAACGTATCATTCCAAAGTTCTCCGATGTGAAATGGTACATTATCTATACTGTCTAATAGTCCTGCAAAAGAAAAGACCACGATACACCAAACAAGAACAAGTGGTCTTACATTTTTGCTCAACCAACTATCACTATTGGCATCTGCTTGCCACCTACTTGTGATAGACTCTATCTCTTTGTTTTGTTGTTCGTATATTAATTGTTGTAGTTTTATTTTATCATCAGTAGAAATTTTTGCTTTTGTGATTTCTGCAATAGCTTCTTTTGGATTTGTTACACCATTTAAAACATTACCTAGTGTGGGATTAATAACTGTTGCTGCACCGAATAATAATTTTCCTACTGTGGTATCTTTGAAGGGTTTTTTAGACATTTGTAATATTTATGTATTTTACTTTACCTTGATCTCTTACTGCTTTCAGTATGCGTTTTCTGTTTTTTTCTAAATCAATATAACTAATATGTAGCCAGTCTGGATTATCTTCGTTGCCAAACTCCCAAATAAGTTGATCAAACTCTAAATTGTTTTTTATATATTCAAACATTTCTGCGTTTGTTTTGTGTCCATATATGTCATCTATGTCTATTGCTTGACCTTTAGTATGTTGTGAAGTTCTGCCATTTGAACCCAAAGCATCACATAATTCAGGGCTTCGATACATTGATGTAATCTTAATTGGACCACCTACCCATTCCCTTAATGGCTCAAATACATTTGCTGCAAGTGTTTTCATATTATTGTATGCAGTACCATTTGGTGTATTGTCAATGCCTAATCTCAAGGCAGTTATGCTTTTTGTTGCTTCTTTATCTGATATATGTTTAGAAATCATAATCTAAAATTTAGACCTACTGAACTATTGAGTATCTCACTATCCCAGAACTTTATGTATTCTCCTTCAATAAATAGTCCAAGTGTTTTACTAATCTTCCACCCTAATATAATACCTGCTTGGTAATCTTCCCACTGTTCTTCTTGTGCATCTTTAATTAGTCCACCTTTACCAAAGTTGTTTCTGTGCAAGTATGAATAATCTTCATCGCCTTTTATGTAATGATGATAAGGCAAAATATAGTTTCCGTAAGCGTGTAACCAGAATTTTGATCTATAATGATAAAAGTCAAAACCTACTATTGGTGCGACCTCTGCAAAAGAATCAAGTAAATCCCATTGTTCACGATTGTATCTGTTCATCAATCCACCGAACACTCTATCTCTAAAATCTCTATCTCCATAAGCCACTATTTCTCCATCTTCGTTTCTCCAGATCCAGTCGTAAAAACTTTCTCCTGTTTGTAAGTTGGTATATTGTGTAAGCTCATCTTCATATCCGTAATAATATCCTAGACTGTACCATCTGTTTTTGGGTACTTCTTGGTTGTTTAATACTTCTGTTTCGTTTAGCCATATTTCGATTGGGTTGTAGCCATATGCTTTTTGGTGTGATCTTGCTATTGCACCTGCACTTATACCAAATTTTTGTCCTATTGGTAATCTTGCTCTGATCTCTGCACTTTGATACTGAAAGTTTACATTCCCTTGTTTTCTTGATTCTAATTTAACTATATGATATTTTCCTGTATGTCTAATAAAATATCTTGTATTGTCAAACTCCTCTGATCTTTCTCTTTCTCTTTCGTAGTGAAATAAATACTCCAAACCTTTGACTGCTGCGATAGGTGCTGATAAACCTATCAAGTTTTCTGATCCATCAATATAATTAGGTTTTAGCTCGTAGTTAAATCTTGCAATTTTTCTGATACCAATACCTATACGATAATCAAAAGGGTGATAAATTGTTTGATCTATAACATCAGGTATGGCGTATAAATCATCTGGGTTTGTTCTAATAAAATAATCTGGGTATTGAGTTTCGTATGCTTCTCGCATATCTCCTGCTACATATACTGTTGCATACTTAAATATACCTTCGTATGCTTTTTTAAAAAACT
>VTLG01007060.1_pt1 | contig 26861 bp, 41 predicted proteins | sample 4694571 | NCBI WGS metagenome assembly VTLG01 (sample SAMN12604809, study PRJNA352737) | marine metagenome | biome: ENVO:00000447; feature: ENVO:00000209|ENVO:00000569|ENVO:01000036; material: ENVO:00002151; isolation source: viral sequences binned using virsorter ...
GCAGTATATCATGCTATACCATTTTTAAGATTCAAATTTGAGAACGGGAATATTTATTCTAAAACATCAGAAACAGGAACAGCTTTAACAACAGAAGAGGCACAGCATTTGAGAGAGGAAGTTATGAACACAGCTAGTTATTATAGAGAAAGGTTAATAGACTATATTAGAAATAACGTGTCAAGCTATCCTGCTTACAACACAAATAGCGGTGCAGATGTTAGCCCATCAACAGATAACTATTATGCAGGAATGAATCTTGAAAGACCTATGCAGGGTAGCAAATTAACATTAAGAGATTTTTTAACTCCTGATTTAACATAATGAAGAAACACTATAAACCAAAAAATACAAATATAACTAAGCTTAAATCCTACTTGGAAAGTAAGCCTAAATTAAATAAAAATGAGCGACTTAAAAGACACAATACAAGTAGGGTTGGCTAATGGTTCAGCTATTGGTTTTAGCCTAACAGATTGCAACGAAATATTAACTTTTGTATCCTTAGTTTTAGCAATAGGATTTACAATTTATAAATTTATAAAATATGAAAACAATAATTTGTAAAATAATAAACATAATAACAGGCGGTAGGTATTGCTTAAATTCATGTGATAATTGCAGATGAAAAAAAGAAAATTAAATAGCAGCAACCCTAAGTATATTAAAACAGATAATAGTGTTAAAATGCGTAACATATTTATTAAAGAAGTTAAGGGCTGCAAGATTTACAAATCATATTACATATAATTTGGACTTAAAATATTTTAAACTATCTGAATTTGATAGCCCTGACGAACCAAACTCAGGTTCAAAAATGGACAAAAAATTCCTAGAAAAATTAGACTATGCTAGGCATAACGCAGGTATTCCATTTAAAATCAATAGCGGATATAGAACTAAGGCGTGGAATAGTAAAGTGGGTGGGCGTGTAGGCTCTAGCCACACAGGGGATGTAGGTCGTGCAGCAGATATTGCATATAATGGCAGCAGAGATAGATATATAATAGTTAAATCTTTAATGGAGGTGGGAATAACAAGAATTGGAATCGGCAAGAGTTTTGTACATTGTGATGTTGATAAACAAAAAGACCAAGATGTTATTTGGCTTTATAATTAAAATAAATTTACTAACTAAAATAAATAATCATGAATGACTTTTTAAACAAGTATCTAATTGGCTCTATGCTTCGCAGCCGCAAGTTCTGGTACACAGTAATTGGAATTGTAACAACTTTATTAAGCGACACCTTTGGATTAAATCCTGAAGAGGTTAAAAACATTTTAATCAGTATCGGTGCTTTAGTATTAGGGCAAGGCTTTGCAGATGCAGCAAAGAAGTAATAATAGATATAGATTAAAGCCGCAAGAGATAGCGGTTATTGAAAAAATGAGGGAAACCGAAGCTAGGAATATCCTGGTTATCGGTGACCTTCATGAACCATTTTGTTTAGATGGTTACTTAGAGTTTTGCATAGAGCAGTACGAAACCTACAATTGTAGTCAGGTAATTTTTATTGGAGATATTTTAGACAATCACGCCTTTAGCTACCATGAACCTGACGTAAATGGAGATTCAGCAGGGTTAGAGCTTGAAAAAAGTATTATAAAAGTAGCCCATTGGTATGATGCATTTCCACAAGCAGACGTATGCATAGGAAACCATGACAGGATGGCTAGTCGTAAAGCTATGACAGGTGGTATCCCCTCAGCATGGATAAGATCATATAATGAAGTGTTAAACACACCTAATTGGAATTGGGTAGAATCAGTAGTGTATGATGATGTCCTGTATGAACATGGAGAGGGTGGGCAGGCACAAACAAAAGCAAAGAATAATCTAATGTCAAGCGTATGTGGTCATACACATACAGAAGCTTATTGCAAATGGTTTGTTGGAAAAAGATATAGAATTTTTGGAATGCAAGTAGGATGTGGTGTGGATGCTTCTACTTATGCTGCTGCTTATGCACGTAATTTTAAACGCCAAGCAATTGGATGTGCTGTTGTGCTTAATAATGGAACATTACCTATTAATCTTTTAATGCCCTTATAATGAAACTAAAAGATTCTACTAAGCTAACTCTATTCTATTTTCTTGTTATAATTATAGTTCTATTTTTTTCCATCTAATTTACCCCCCCTTTAGCCGTTTTAGGCGCTTTTAAAACTTTTTAATGGTAATATACTAGACAGCACCCAAAGTTGCTAATCTAGTCAAAACATTATTAACACTTAAATTGTTAATAACTTTGTAAATAATTCTGTTAATAATTAAATTTTATTTGTACTTTTGTACCATATTAATCAATAACAAAGAAAAATGAAAACAAATTATAAGATTACAAACAAAGTAAGTGGTAACACACAAATTATGAATCAACAAGAAAAAGATATATTCTTTTCTCAGAGTGAAACACAAATGTCAAATTGGGATAAATATGGTAAACGTAATATGTATGGTGATTACGATATACAAAAAATCACATATTTAGATAAAATTCCTCTTTGGCTAATAACAAGTGTAATGATTATAGCAACTATTTCTTCAATTTTGCTTCACATACAATTAAACTACTAATTATGGAATTACTAGCAATTGACTTTCACTTCTATAATAATGGAGTATATAAAACAATAGAAAAACTTTCTCCTGATGGTTGGTTTACAGACTTAGCGAAAGTAGAGCCAAGTATAAGAATCTTTGGAACGCAAGAACAAATAGACAAAGCACTAGATGATTATATAGAATTAACAGGACTAGATTTAGATGAAGGTTATGACTATAAGGTAGAGCCTAAAGATTCTCGTTTTTACGACAAAGACAGAAACGAAGTCATTAAAAAGAAACTAAAAGAATATAAAGAAATATATGATAAAATGAATAATAATAAAGCATTAATAACAACGATATGATACCAATACCTTTAGAAGATGAATACAGAAATATGACGAGAAAAGAATTAGAATCTAAACTTATGGAAATGCCTGAGTTAGAAAATGAGTTAATACATAAAAGAATGAATGATATCAACACATTCCAAGCTCACGAAAACGAGGTTTATTTAAGAGGAACAGACGAATATGGTAAAGACTTTCAGATCTGTTTTGATTCTTATAACTTTTTAGAATGGATTGATACAGAAAATTTAGAATACATAAAAAAACAATTAAATAAATATATAAAAGAAAAATAATTTTTGTATTTTTAACACACTTATTAACTAAATAAATATATATGAAAACGGAAATTTTAAAAGAAAAATACATCAAATATGAATTAACAAAAGATGATGTATTTAAGCATCAACACTACATAATAATAACTAGAAGTGGTATAGAAAAAATACAAGCAATAGAAAACATACATATTACTTACAATGTAATTAAATGTGAAACAAATTTTGCTGCTGTCCAAGCTACTGCAATTAAAGATGCAAATACAATACAAACATTTGGATCAGCTTTAAAAGGTGGTACGTTTAAAGATGGCAATACAAATAGTTGGTATGTAATGGAAATGGCAGAGAAAAGAGCCATGAGTAGGGCTGTATTAAAGCTAACAGGCTTCTATGAATTAGGAGTGTTTGGCGAAGATGAATCAGAAGAATTTAAAAAATAATCAATAACAAATAAATAAAAAAACTATGGAAGTAAAAGGAAAATTAATTAAGAAGCTACAAGCAGAAGCAGGAACAAGTAAATCAGGGAAACCTTGGGAAAGTCAAACCTGCTTAGTAGATACTGAAGAAAAATTTAATAATATTATAGCTATCAAATGCTTTGGGGATAAGGTCAAGCAAATGAATAAGTTAAAAGAGGGGGATATGGTTACTATAAGCTGTAATGTTTATTCTAGGGAATATAACGGTAAATACTATAACCAAATAGATGGATGGTTTTTTGTAAATCAAAATGAAACATCAACAGATAATAGATCAGAATTTGTAACTACTGATGATAACAATTTACCATTTTAATTATGACTGAAGAAATAAACTTTAAACATATTTGTGATTTAACAACACAAGTGTTAGGGCTTAGAAAAGGATCATTATCTTTACGGAGCAGAAAAAGACCATTACAGGTGGCGAGAGCAATTGCTGCATACATAGGTAGATTGGAGCAGAACATCCACAGAACTGTAATAGGAAAAGAATTAAAAAGAGATAGGAGTTTAATATATCACTATGAGAACACACATAAGCATAATTATGCAACCTGTTTAGTTTATAGAAATGCTTTTAATAAAGTCTATGAAGCTTTTGAAGATATTGATAAATCAAAAAGAACTTTTAAAGATGGGGATTTTTTAAAAAATCACTTGCTACAAAATGGAGTTGTTGAAAGCCAAAAAGTTCAAGTTTGTATAGAGGTAAAAAGTGGAAAAGCTGTGTGTATTGTAAAAACATCTTACTTTGATTTTTCTAATCAATTTGAAAATATTAAGTTTGCCATGTTAAATCATCATTGTAAAATTAAGATTATAGACATACCTTAATGGATAAACCCAATTATTATGCAGTTATTCCTGCTGATGTAAGATACAGCAAAAAGCTAACGCCCAATGCTAAATTACTTTATGCAGAAATAACTGCTTTGTCTAAAAAAGATAATATCTGTTGGGCAAGTAATAAATATTTTTCAAATCTTTATGAAGTTTCAACAGTAACAATAAGCAGGTGGATCAGCAGTTTAGTTAAGCACGGATTTATAAACAGAAAAATAGTTTACATAAAAGGTACTAAAGAAATTGATAAGAGGTATTTACAATTATGTAATGGGGGTATAAACAATGATGTTATAAGCCCTATTAATAAAATTGTTAAAGATAATAATACAAGTAATAATAATACAAGTAATAATATAACTATAAGGGAAAAGAAATTTTTAAATGAAGTTTCTTTATTAGATTATGATATTAATTTAAAAAAAGAATTTACAGATTATTGGACTGAAACTAATAAATCAAAAACTAAGATGAAGTTTGAAATGCAAAATACTTTTGATATTAATAGAAGATTAGCAAGATGGAAGAAAAATGATAAGTCATGGGGGAAACCAAAACCTATGAGTAAAATCCATCAGCATTTACAAAAAAATATAAACGTAAAAGAAAAATTAAAAAAACAATTTGAAAATGAGAATAATAAAAACAATGTCAAATGAAGATCTTTTAATGTGTTCTGTTGATCTAGTCAGCAAAACATATATAGAGTTAGGACAAAATAATGTAGAAGAGGATACAATATCTATAATGGCTCAAAGCCTAGCAACTGATCTTAAAAGAATGTATAAGAACTTTTATTTTGAAGATGCAGAAAATGCTTTTAATTTAGGGGTAAGAAGCCCAAGCACAAGTGATTTTATACATTTAACAGTTCCTACATATATGAAATGGCTAAGAAAACATAAGGAATTAATATGGGATGCTAGAGCAAGAGTAGATAAAGGTGAAGATCCAAAACAAGTGCCACACTTTAGAGAAGAACCAAAACTATTAAAATGAGTATAAAAAACAACTATTGTATTTTGTCAATTAAAAAAGATTTGTGTAAAGAATGGCTTTTGTATAAACACTATGCAAAAAGAATGCCTAGTATAAGTTATTCTTTTGGTTTGTTTAAAAAAAATATTTTAGTTGGTGTTTTAACTTTTGGTATGCCGCCTAGTTCAACTCTTGCAGCTTCTATTTGTGGAGAAAAATATAAAGACATTGTGCTAGAATTAAACAGACTAATAGTAAATGATAATTTAGATAAAAACGCTTTAAGTTATTTTGTAAGTCAAAGTATTGGTATGTTACCACAACCTAAAATAATAGTTTCTTTTAGTGATAATAATATGAATCACAATGGGTATATATACCAAGCTACTAACTTTATTTATACAGGCAAATCATCAAATGATAGTATGTATATTGATAAAGATGGCAAAGAGTTTCATTTTAGAAACTTAGGTCATTATCAAAAAAATAACAAATTAAATGTATCATTAATTAAAAGAAGATTAAATGAAGATAAAATTGACAAAATTAAAATAGCTAATTATTTAAGAAATAATAAAGGCGAATGGACTGCTAAAAAATTAGATGAATTTTTTGGATATAAAGATACTGCTGCGCATTGGTTCAGAACCGATAATGGGTTTAGTTTTGTTAAGGTAGATGATTGGAAAAAATTAAAAGAAATACTTAATTTAGATAAAAGATACGATATGGAAATGCTAAATTATGAATTGGTTGCAGATGTTAAAGAAATAATTAAAAAGCTTGAATTAAAAAAAATAGAGATATTGCCTAAAAATAGATATGTTTTTATATCAGCTAACAAGAAAGATAAAAGAAAAATTTTGTCTAATATAAAAATCAAATCACTACCTTATCCCAAAGAAATAAATAAAAGATATAATACAGATTTTAAACCTACAATACAAACACAAATATTTTAAAATGATAGGGTGGGTATTAATAACAGCCATTGTGATGTGGCTAATAAGACAAATAAGACAATAAAAACTAATATTAATTTAAAAAAAAGAAAATGAAAAAAATGACACAAAAAGAAAGAGTAGTAAGACATTTAACAGACAAAGGATCAATTACATCATTAGAAGCCATGAAAGAATACGGTATAATGAGATTGACATCAAGAATTTGCGAATTAAAAGATGAGGGATATAAAATAAGGAGTGAATTTGTAAGTAGTAAAAACAGATACAACGAGCCTGTATCGTTTAGCAAATATTCACTAATGAATTAATGAAAACCATAAGTAAATTAAAAAAAGAATTAGATAAGTGGTTTAGTCTTTACATTAGGCTTAGAGATGCTGATGATTTAGGATTTGTAAAGTGCTATACATCAGGGCGTTACTATCACTATAAGAGTATTCATGCAGGACACTTTATGTCTAGGAAATGCTTATCTACTAGGTGGTGTGAAATTAACGTACAGCCACAGTCAATTGCTGATAATCTTTTTGCTCAGGGCAGACAGTACCAGTTCGGTATAAATTTAGATGCACAATATGGAGAGGGAACTGCTGAAAGTTTACAAATTAAATCTAGGCAAATACAAAAGTTTTCTAGGGTAGATTATGAAGAAAAGATAAGTTATTACAAAGAGGCTGTTAAAAAGTTAAAAAAAGAAAAGGGAATTGAGTGAACATTTCTATTAAATTTGGCGTATGCACAAACCAATATACGCAAATGAAGAACACAAATCTATTTTAGATGTTTATATTACAATGTGCCAACAATTCGTTCAAGATGTTACTACACAGGCAAGATACAACAATTATTTAGAAGTATTGTCAACTATAATTGAATATTCTAATAACTATGGAAAGGGAACACATGAAAATAATTTTTATGATTGGATCATGATTATCCCTATTAATTTATCAGTAGCAACAAATGGATTTTTTGCAGGAATAGAAACAAAAACAAATGCAGCAGTAGTAAGGGCATATAGAGTTGTGTTAGATGAAATGCTACATGAGGTTGTAGAAAAGTTAGACAAACTAGAGCCTAAACATGACTGAGATATATTTAGAGATAGCTAACTTGACAGATAAGTTTAGAACCATGGCTTATGGATTAACAAAAGATGAAAACAAAATAAATGAAGCAGTACAGGAATTAATGTTGTATTTTATGCAAATGAATCCTGATATTTTAAAGGGCATATATGAAAAGGATGGAATATTAGGTATTACCAGGTATGGGGCAGTTGCATTGAGAAGAGCATTAACAAGCACTAGAAGCAATTTTTATTATAAATATGAAAAGTATTACACACATATTGACAGCTCTATTTACACTCTTAGTTGTACTTATAATGATGATAATATATACTTTGATAATAATGTTTCTAAAAGTTTACATAATATTCCGAATGAAGAAATAGATAATACGCAATTAGAAAGATTAGAATTAATAGACAAAGAATTAGACAAGCTAGATTACTGGTATGATAGGGAGTTATTTAAGTTGTATTATTATGAAGGTAATACTTTAGATAGTTTAACAAAGAAAACAAGAATAAGTAGAAACAGTATATTTACTACAATAGACAAAGTTAGAAACATATTAAAAAAGAATTTAAATGAAGATGTATAATCCAAAAACCCATGACAGTTTCATAATGCAATTTGGTTTTCCACATCCTTTTTGGCGTAGAAAATGAATAAGTTTTTTGTGCCAAATAATGTGTATGAGGATAGATTAGAAATATGCAAATCATGTGTTTATTATTTTAAGCCAACAGGAACCTGCAAAGTTTGTTTATGTTTTATGAAGCTGAAGTGCAGGTTGGCACCAATGGAATGCCCACAAAAGAAGTGGCAAAAAACAACTGAGATAGAAACGCCTGATGATTTACCACAGGAAATAATAAATGAAATTTTAGACATGTGGAAAGATTTAAAAACAGGAAGAGCAAAAAATGCACAAGCAAAAAAAAGAATGATAGAAACCTACAACGTAATACACATGACTAATTACAGCCCTACTACAAATTGTGGTAGCTGTATATCTACGTGCTTTGATGCTATAAAAAAACTATATAAAAAATATTCAGAATGAGCTATTTAACACATTTAAAAAGAAATAAAATGCACTATTCAAGCAGATGGATAGTAAAGTATGATGATAATAATTTAGTAAGAGAGGTAAAACTTATTTACAGTCCTGAAGAGTATAGGGAATCATCAAAATCAAGAAAACTAAATACCCAAGAGGGATTAATTAAAATACTAGAAAATGACAAAGAAAGAAGAAGATTACAAATTACAAACTGAGCCACACTATTATATAGGCTCTATGTATGGTTATTCAGCAAGACGTATAGTTGAAGATTTTGAATTGAATGCGTGGACTGCTCAGGCTGTTCAGTATATATTAAGATCAGGGAAAAAAGAAGGCAGCCCACCAGAACAGGATATAAGAAAAGCTATTAATGTTTTGCATTTTGAATTAGATAGACTACATAATGAAAGTAAAACAAGAACAGGTGGATTAGCAGAAACAGGAGTGAGATCATGACGTTGTATAAATGCCCATGTGGGAAACAGGAAAAGGAAATAAGCAAAGCAATTATTGGATTGAGAGATGGTAAATGGGTATGTGTAGATGCGAAGTGTGAATGTGGTAAATACATGGATAGTGAACCGACTGAGGGAATGCCAAGTATTAAAAGAACAGAAGCATCACTAAGTAAAAAAAAACGACATGACAAACTTTGGGATGGAGCAAAAGAAAAGCTAATAGGAGAGCGTGGAATAAATGAACCCTTTGATTAAATAAATAAAACAATTTTCTATTATATATTATGAAACAACAAGTTAAGATCAGTCAAGTAAAAGGAAATCCTAACAATCCTAGACTTATTAAAAATGATAAGTTTAAAAAATTAGTAAAGTCAATACAGGAATTTCCTGAGATGTTAAAGCTAAGACCAATAGTAGTTGATGAAGATATGATGGTGCTTGGTGGTAATATGAGATTAAAGGCTAGTAAAGAAGCAGGATTAAAAGAAGTGTGGATAGAAGTAGCTGAGGGATTAACTGAAGAACAAAAGAAAGAGTTTATCGTTAAAGACAATGTAGGGTTTGGAGAATGGGAATGGGATATGTTGGCAAACGAATGGGATAGCGTGCAACTTGCTGAATGGGGTTTAGATGTTTGGCAAAATGAAGATGATTTAGAAGAACCTAGTTTTAATGAATTAACAGAAGATAATAATAACAAACCACCAACAATAAAAATAACATTTGCTAATGAAACTGATTTGCAAAATGCTGAAAAACAAATAGCAGAAGTCGTAAGTAAATATGAAAAGGCAATATACTCAGTAAGTGCAGGAGAACTATGATATTAAAAAAGGCTTCACATAAAGCTATTAAATATGCTTGTTTAAAATTTCACTATGCTAAAAGTGTGCCTGTAAATGTTTTAGGGTTTTCAGTTTTTAATAAAGAAAACGAATGGTGCGGTTGTATTGTTTATGGAACAGGTGCTAATAATAATCTGAGTAAAGCATATTCTTTGCCTCAAGGAAGTGTTATTGAATTAGTTAGAATGGCTTTAAATGGTAAGCAAGAAAGCACTAGCAAAGCACTAGCATTAAGTTTAAGAATACTAAATAAATATGTTCCACTTTGTAAGATGGTAGTAAGTTATGCTGACAAAGACCAAAATCACAAAGGTATAATATATCAAGCAACAAATTGGATATATACAGGAACATCAATGAAAGACAAGCACGATAGCAGTTGGATTGTAAATAATAAAAGGTATCACGGTAGAATTATATCAGATTGGGTAAAAGATAAGGGAGGGCTTAAAGGATTAACAAGAGAGCAATTTATAAAGAAGTATTATGATAGTAATGCAAAAGCATATATAACAAAAGGAAAATTAAAATATATATATCCACTAACAAAAGAATTAAAAGATAAGTGTTTAGAGATAAAAAACCCTTATCCTAAAAATGCGAGTAAAGCATAAAGAGTAATGCGTTGGCTATACCAAGTCAAAGAAGGGGTGCAATTCCACCTACTCGCTCAAAATATAAAAAATGGAACAAAATAGAACAAAGATAAACAAAGAGAGATTACTCAAAGCATTAGAGTCAAGTCTAGGAGTAATAACAACTGCTTTAAAAGCAACTGACCTAAGTAGAACAAACTTTTATAAGTGGCTAAAAGAAGATGAAGAATTTGCAGCTAAAGTTGAAGAAATAGAAAGCATACAAAAAGACTTCATAAAGTCAAAATACTATGAATGTGTAAAGGACAAAGTGCCATCAGTTGTAATACACGCTGCAAAAACTAGGCTTGGTTGGAATGAAACTAACAGAGTAGATCTAACATCAGGGGATAAAGCTATTAATATGCCTGTAATAACATTCGTAGAAACTGATACTGAATAAAAAATACAATCCTTTATTTGAATCCAATGCTAGATATTTTATCATCACAGGGGGTAGAGGATCAGGCAAATCATTTGCTGTAACTGTATTTTTAACTTTACTAACTATGACTAAGGGTATTAGAATACTCTTTACAAGATATACAATGACATCAGCACATTTATCAATTATTCCTGAGTTCTTAGAAAAGATAGGGCTGTTAGGATTTAATGATGTATTTAGTATTAATAAATCAGAAGTATTAAATACAAGTAACCAATCAGATATATTATTTAGAGGTATTAGAACCTCAGCAGGAAACCAAACTGCAAGTTTAAAATCTTTGCAGGGCATTAGCTGTTGGGTGTTAGATGAAGCAGAAGAGTTGGTAGATGAAGATATATTTGATACTATTGATTTAAGCATTAGAGAGAAGAATATACAAAATAGAGTAGTGTTAATTTTAAATCCTGTAACTAAAGAGCATTGGATATATAACAGGTTCTTTCAGGACAAAGGCGTAGAAGCAGGTTTTAATGGCGTTAAAGACAATATATGTTACATCCATAGTACATACCTAGACAATAAAGAAAACCTCTCTACGAGCTTCCTAGAACGTATTAAAGCCATAAAGCATAGAAACTTTAAAAAGTATCAGCATAAGATAATGGGTGGGTGGCTAGACAAAGCAGAGGGTGTTGTGTTTGATAATTGGAGTATAGGGGAGTTTAATCCTGATGGATTGCAGACATCATGTGGAATGGACTTTGGCTTTAGTGTTGATCCTGATAGCTTAACAGAAGTGGCTATTGATAAAAGGAAGATGAAGATATATCTTAAAGAGCATATATATAAAAATGGATTAAAGAGCCATGACTTAGCTAAGTTAATATTAGACAAAGTAGGTAATACGCTTATTATTGCAGATTCAGCAGAACCTAGACTAATTGCAGATTTAAAACATTTAGGAGTAAATATAAAGCCTGTTAAAAAAGGAACTATTGAAAGTGGAATAACCAGAATGCAAGATTATGAATTAGTAATAACGCCTGAATCAACTAATATAGCTAAGGAGTTGAATAACTATGCATATCAGGATAAAGGTTCTAAGCTATACATAGACAATTACAATCACGCAATTGATGGCATTAGATACAACGTAATTTATCATTTAGACAATCCAAATGCAGGGAAGTATTATGTGCAATAAAAAAGGGGAGGCATTACGCCAACCCCCTAAACAAGATAATGAAAACGTGGCAAAGATAACAAAAAAAACTAAATATTAACTATTTCTATTATATATTAGATGAAGGTACGAATTAAAAAGAACGGCAAGAAAAAAGAGTTTAATTTAATTAAGAGTTGGAAAGACGTAACGCTTGAAAAGTGGTTAAAGCTGATGGATTTCCAAGAGGGAAGAAAAAGCAAAGAGGCGAGTGAAACAATTGCAGCATTATCAAATATTCCTAAAACATTAATAAAGGAATTAACAATAAAAGATGTAGCAATTATATTAGGAGAGGTTGCAGAGTTACAAAGAAAGCAGGATAGTTCTTTAAAAAGGATAATTAAGATAGATGGTAAAAAATATGGATTCCATCCTGATTTAGACCAGATAAGCTTGGGAGAGTATGCCGATTTAGAACACATGCTTATAAAGGACATGTATAAGTTTATGCCTGAGATTATGGCTATTTTATACAGACCTGTAACAGAAGAGGGATCAAATGGTGTTTATACTATTGAGGCGTATGATGGGAATATAAAGATAAGGGCAGAAGAGATGAAGAAAATGGCAGCAGAGCAAGTGCAAGCAGCACTGGTTTTTTTTTGGAATTTCGGAAGGGTGTTGTCAATTCCTTTGGAGTCATTTTTGATAAAAGCCACGAAGGAAATGAATCCGCAATAGCAACAGAAAGCTTTGCAGAGAAATGGAGTTGGTTTGGGGTTTTTTATAGACTTGCAGGAGGGCAGATAGTAAATTTAGAAACAATAACGAAATTAAATCTTTTTGAGGCTTTGACGTGGTTAAGTTATGAAACAGATTTAGATTCACAAAATAAAGTAAAACATGGCAGTAGCTAATAAGACATTTAACAACGTAATAGAAACTCTAGCAAGGTTAGGGGAGTATCATGAGCAAATACAAACTGTATCTGTTGGGGATATTTATGATGTGAATTTAGAAAAGATGGAGTTGTTTCCTTTGCTTCATATTAATTATGTAAATGTAACAACAGGAGATGCAGAACTTATTTACAATTTCCAAATCTTTATTATGGACTTAGTAAGTGAGAAAGAAAACTGGCAAACCTACAATGCACAGGGATTAACAAAATTAATAGATAATAAAAACAACGAGCAACAAGTATATAACCAAACTTTAGAAATAGCAACAGACTTTATAGGAATGTTAAGGCATAGTTCAAGGCAATCACTAGAAGGTGTTGATGATATTAATGCTCCTGTTTACTTTACACAGGATCAGTTTACAATAGAGCCATTTAGTGAAAGATTTGATAACATGCTATGTGGTCAAGTGTTCCAAATTGGAATAGTAGTAATGAATGACTTTGAAACGTGTAATATTCCTGTAACGGATGCAGGAGCAGGATACTAATGTTTAAGTTTAGAATATGGAAAATAGAAATACAATTAATACCACCAAAAATAACAATTAAAATATAAAAAAATATGGCAAATTTAGTAGTAACAGTATCTGAAAGTGTAACCATTAATGGTGCTTTAAGAGGCTCATCAAATAGCTTAACAGTCACAGATATAACAGATACTTTTGAAAGGGTAGTAACATGCCCTCATTCAAATACAACAACAATAGCAACATTTAACAGTAATGTTTATGGAAGTGCAGGGGCTTTGGATTTAGAAAACTGCAAGTACATTAGAGTAACAAATTTAAGTGCAACAGCAGTTATGGATTTAGCAATAGTAACTGAGAACACAAACTATCAGGTAGTAATGACGGCAGGCACCTCACATCTTTTGTGCCAGGCAGATACAGCTGCAATAGCTGAGGAAGATACAACTCCAAACTTCCCAACGCTTGAAGATATTACAAGCATACAGGTAAGACCACGTTCAACTGATGATGTAGATGTAGAAATATTTGTAGCTAGTATATAATGAGTTTAGAAAACTTAGAGAATTATCTAAATAGCTTTGGGAAGCAAGTAGTAAGAGATGCTAAGAAGAATCTATCTAAGGCAGGGAAAGGTGGGGGAAATTTAGAGAAGTCTATTAAGTTTAAGGTAGTTGAAAATGGAGGGTTTTTAGACGTGGAGTTTTCAATGACTGATTATGGAACATTTGTAGATAAGGGAGTTAAGGGAGCAGGGGGTAGAATTAAGTCAGGAGAGCACAAAGGCAGTTATGGTGGTAGAAGGCACTACATAACGTGGGAAGGTAAAAGAAAAGACAGCCCATATAAATTTGGAAGTGGGAGGTCTAGTGGAAGTATATATAAAGGCATAGGTTCCTTTATTAGAAAAAAAGGATTACAGCCTAGAAGTGAGGGGGGGCAATATATGACCACAGCAGGATTGAAAATAGCAATAGTTAAAGTTCTATGGGTTAAAGGTATTCATGGGATCAGTTTTTTTCAAAAGTCTTTAATGAGGGGAATGAAAAATTTTGCAGAAAATTATGGAAAGGCTTTAGGGGAAGATATTTTAGAAAGTATTAAACAATAAAAAAATATGTCAGTAACAAATTCAGTAATAGAGCAACAACCACTATATACTACAATGCCTGTTGGGCAGGATGTTATTTTTGTAATATCAAATAATGATGCAGTAGCAAATCAAGAAAAGGTAAAATTTATAGTAGATATACATATAAGCAGCACAACACCGCCTGATGTTACAACTACAAATGATTTAGTAGGTAGTTATAAAACAACACCTAACAATGCAGGGGTAGGTATGTTTGATTTGCGTAATGTAATAGAGAATTATGTTAAAGCAGATAACATGGCTGCTAATGGTAGTAGTTATAAATCAACAGTTACAAGTCCTGAAGAAAGACATCCGTTGCATTTGATAGATAAATATTCTATGAATAACAACTCTATAAGATTCATGGCATTAGTATTTGCAGTTGAATATTTAGGGGCAACAGATGCAGCAGGGAATCAGGACGCAAACACAGTACGTAGGCAAGATGGAACAGAAGTAAATTCAGACCTTTTTAATTTATTTAATGGTTATGTTAAATACACAGATGATTTAAAAATAGGAACAGGAGGGGTGCCACCAACTGATGATTTCGGAATTGACATATCAGATTTTGTTTTACAATCTCCAGGCGATAAATTTTTGACTAATGCGCCACTAACACAATATGCGAATTTAGAAGATTATGGAACACTTGCCTTTTTAGCAGTAAATGATAAGCTAGACCATATAGATTTACAATACTATGATAGCGCAGGTTCTTCATTAGGAACAGAATCTATATATAGAAGTTTAGGGAATGGGGCTTATGATGTATGGAGTGGCGAAATTAATAAATATCTTTTATTCTTTGGTTGCTTTCCTGCTAACTTACAAAATTGGAGTACTACATTCCAAGCATTAGTAACCGCAGGAACTATACAGGGTGGTGAAATACGTGTAATAGGTAGAGATAGTTCTAATGTTGGTATAACTGATTTTTATAAAATAAAACTTAATTGCCCTGAACAAAAGAATTATGAGCCTATTAGACTTTGTTGGCTTAACCAATGGGGAGCATGGGATTACTATACGTTCACAAAAAAATCATCAAGAACAATATCTACAAAAGGTACTACCTATACTCAATTGTCAGGTACTTGGAATCAATCCCTTTACAGATTAGACACTTATAGAGGTGGTAAAAAAGCACTAAGAAGAAACGCATCAGAAAGGATAAGCATGAATACAGACTTTGTGAGGGAAGATGATAATGTGATGTTTGAAGAATTAATAAACAGCCCTGAAGTATATCTATTAGAAGGATTCCAAACAGATGCTCCCTTTTCAGTTTTAAATAAATATGTAACACCTGTAACTTTAAGCACTTCATCATTTGCTAGAAAGACAGTAGCTAATGACAAATTGATGCAGTATTCTTTTGACATAGAAAAAACTAAAATGCTAAGAACACAATCTATATAATGAACACACAATTAATATTATATCCGCAATCCTACACAGGGCAGTATAATACTACTACCAATACTTATACTATTGGTTCTACTGAGTTTGTTGTAGATGGTGTTAATTTTAGCACTATAAACTCCTCAGATACTTATGAGCAATTTCAAAATTATCCACCTGGCATTATAGCTGCTGCACCACCTTCAATTATTAATACATGGTATAGATGTAGGACACCTCTTGTATCTCCTGCTGCCTATCCTAGTATGGTGGCAAATACTTTGTTTTTAAATTCTGTTTCAGGAGCTACTTTCACAGGTGTTTATCAAAGGCTTTCAGGATTAACAATGGGACAAAATTATGATATTATAGTAGATGTTATATCTATTAATAATGAAAGTTTAGATATTAGGGCTTTGGATGGCTCCAACCAAATAGCAGTAGAGCAATTTGCATCACCAATTACAACAGGAACCTACACTTGTACTTTTACAGCTACCGCTCCTGATAACACTATATTTATTGGATCAGGGAGTTCTGTTGCAGGGAATTTAGTCATAGGTAATATATCAGTATTACAACAAGGGGCGGGAACTTCGGTAGTCACTTATCAGATGGAGGATGGGCAGGTTATTTGTGATTTATATGAAGATGAAAACATACCCTTAACTTTAAGTGTTGATGATTTTAAAAATGCAGCAGAGCAGGTACAATCTTACTCTAAGGCTTTTAAGCTGCCAGGCACTAAAAAGAATAATTTAATATTTGATAATATTTTTGAGGTAACACGTTCTACAACAGGGCTAGTATTTAATCCTTATGTTAAAACTAAAAGTATTTTAAAACAAGATGGATTTATTTTATTTGAAGGATATTTAAGATTAATAGACATACAAGAAAAACAGGGCGAGATAAGTTACAATGTAAATTTATATTCTGAAGTGGTAGCCTTAGCAGACATGTTAGGAGAGGCTACATTAGCAGATTTAGGTTTTGAAGAGTTGGAGCATGACTACGTAAAATCAAATATTAAAAATAGTTGGAATACAGCAGGAACAGGAATTACTTATACTAATCCTAATGCATCAGGATTTAGAGATGATTATAGCACAGTAAAATATCCGTTTTGTGATTGGAACCATCAGATGTTAGTGGCTAATGGTTCAACAGGCTCAGGTGCTACATTAGGCGATCCTGAATTAACACAATTAGAACAAGGCTTTAGACCTTTTATTCAGGCTAGATATTTAATAGATAGAATTTTTTATCAAACAGGCTCTCCATTTAGCTATACGAGTGCTTTCTTTGATACTGATGAATTTAAGGAGTTATACATAGACTTTAATTGGGGGGAAGATAATAATGGTGCTGCTCCTGACAGAACAGACACCCTGTATAGAACAAGTGATTTATCAACTGTTCAATGGTTAAGTCAGAGTTTTGAAGCCATACAACTGCAAACTTTTGTGAGTGGTAATAATGCTTTGTGGGCAAACCACAGGTTTACATCTGATGTTGCTAACTTAGAAGTTTCAGGTTCGGTTAGAATACAGTTGTCAAATTCAGCAGCATCTCCTAGAGGAGGGGAGATGGGTTTTAGAAAATGCAATCAGGGTGGTGCAGTAATTGAATATTTAGCAACGCAAAGTTATAATTTGGCAGCTAGCCCATCATCTGCATCTTTAAACGCTACTTTTGATACTGTGTTAAATTCAGGCGAGTATTTGGAACTTGTTGCAAAACAAAACAATTCAGGTGCAACAGAGGTTCAAGTTTCAACAGGAACGACATCTTATTTTAATGTGTCATATAACAACAATGCAGCAACAGTAGAATCTTTATTAATAAAAGAACGTGGGGAATTGTCACAATGGGCATTGATAAAAGGTATAATGACAATGTTTAACTTAGTTTCAATACCTGATAAATCAAATCCAAACAATATATTAATAGAGCCTTATAATGATATATTTTTAGATAATGCTAATTCTAAACAATTAGATTGGACAGACAAGATAGATGTAGAAGAAATTAAATTAACACCATTAACGAATTTAAATAAATTAACTACTTTTAAATTTGTTGAGGATGATGATGATTATGCTTTTAATCTTTACAAAGGAGCAGTACAAGGACATTTATATGGTTCTAAACTTTTTGATGCTTCATTATCAGGGAATGGATTCCCTACAATATTAACAGGAGAGGAAGAAATAATACCAGAGCCTTTTGCAGCAACAGTTCCTAAACCTTTGATGTCACAGTTTTCTGATTTTATAACACCTGCAATATATTCTTACAACCCTGATGATGGCACGTCTCAAGGTTTTGCAAACAGTCCTAGAATCATGTATAACAATGGTGTAAAGACTTTAACAAGTTGCACATATTATATCCCTGCTCAAAACACAGAAGCAGGAGAGCAAATGACAGACTTTTTACAGTTTAGCCATTTAACAGATATACCAACTGTAACTACGATACCACCACAACCAACAGATACAAATGATTTTCATTTTGGAGAATGTCAGCTTATACAACCAATAGGAAGCGCAACAACAAACAATCTATTTTATCTTTATTGGTTACCTTATTTTAATGAGTTGTATAATGCAGATACAAGGACTATGAGCCTAAAAGTTAATTTAACTCCAGGTGATATGAACAGTTTTAATTTCTATGATACTGTATTTATAAAAAACAGGGAATATAGAGTAAATAAAATAGATTACAAACCAGGCGATTTAGCAACAGTAGAATTTATACTTATTATATAATGGCAACAATACCGTACATATCAGGATTTGCAATAAAACCCGCAGGGATTAGTGGAACAGGAGTTGTAACATTTACAGATGGTAGAAATGAGATAGTTCCTAACCAAAGACAATGCGAGGCTTATGGATATACTTACAATCCAACAACAGGAACCTGTGAGGCTTTTAAATACAGTCCTAATTTAAGTGTAAATCTTAACAACGAAAACAACAATATTCAGGGATCAGGAAATGTCACAGGTGTAGGTACTAACAACACCTATATAATGGGAGAGAATAATGAGGTTATTGACGTGTCAAGAAATAACATTTTAGTAGGCAGTAGAAATCAAATTACCAAACAGGTTGACAATACTGCTGTATTTGGCACTTTAGGAGAGGTTAGAGAAACAAATTCTTTTGTTATAGGGGGTAATGCCACATCAGATTTTTTAGGTAAAAGGCAAAGTGTTCAATTATTATATGGTGGACAGACAACAGATGGCACTACTGGAAATTCTTACTTAAACAATACAACAGATTCTTTTGTAGTAGTACCTGATAATACTATAATGTATTTTCATGCAGATGTAGTAGCTGTTAGGGTTGGGGGTACTAGTGGATCAGGAGCAGTTGGAGATTATAAGTCATGGGTAGAACGTGGTGTTGTAATTAACAAATCAGGAACACTAAGCATAGAGAGAGAAAGAGATACAATTAAAGGTTCAGGTACTACAACAGGATGGCAGCCTACTGGAGCAGTATCAGGAACTTATTTTTTGATACAAATAAAAGGAACTAATAATATGACATTAGAATGGGCATTAAATGTAACATTCACACAAATAAAAACACGTGTAGCACTATAAATAAAAAGATATGGCAAAAGAAGTAGTAGAAATGGAAATAAAATCCAATGTTGGGGCGGTTACTAAAGAAGTTGAAAATTTAGACAAAGCAACAGGTCAGGCAACAGGTGGATTCAAAGGAATGCGTGGCGCAATTAGGGGTGTTGGAACAGCTTTAAAAGCAGCAGGTGTTGGATTGGTAATAGCAGCTTTTGTAGCACTTCAAGAAGCATTAGGTAGAAATCAAAAAATAATGAATGCTGTTAATACGGCTATGACTACTGTTTCTACCACATTGAATCAGGTTGCAGATGTTTTAGTAGATGTTTATACTTGGGTTACAAAGTCTAGTGATAGATTTGACGGATTAACTAAAGTCATAAAAGGATTGATAACACTTTCATTAACCCCTTTAAAATTAGCGTTTTATAGTATAAAATTAGGTGTTGAGGGTGCTATGTTAGCATGGGAAGATAGTTTCTTAGGTGGTAGAGATGAAGACAAAATTGAGGCATTAAGAGTTAGTATGCAAGAAACAGCAGCAGATATTAAGCGGATAGGATTGGAAGCAGTAGAAGCAGGAAAAGAAGTAGTGACAAACTTTGGTGATGCAGTTGGAGAAATAACTGCGATTGGAACTATGGCTGTTGAGGGTATTAGTAAAATAAGTGTGAAAGCAAATTTTGAACAGGCTAAAGCAACAACAGAAGCACAGAATAGCGCAAAACTTGCAGCAGCCGAAATACAGGGATTGGTCGAAAAATACGATAGACAAGCAGAAGCACAAAGGAAAATTAGAGATAATGAAAATTTGACTTTCCAAGAAAGAATGGCTGCGTCAAAACAATTAAAAAAGGAATTAGAAGATCAAGAAAAAGAAATGCTCAAACAAGCAGATATAAGAGTAGCAGCAGCTAAATTAGAAGCAGACGCTAATAAAGAAAATATTGATTTGCAAGTTGCTTTAAAAGATGCACAGAATGAAAGGTTAGCGGTTTTGGCACAAATAGAGGGTTTTACAACTGAACAGCAAGAACAAGAAAGGGCTTTAGCAAAAGAACTTTTAGAAACACAAAGAGAATTAAGAGCAGAAGCATTAGAGGGAACTGCTAGAGAATTACAAGAACTTAAAACAGCCTACGATCAAAAAGTAGCAATGGCTAGAAAAGCAGGTGCAGATATTACAGATATTACAAAGATATATGAAAAGCAAAGAACTGAAATCCTAGGCAGAGAATTAAAAAAGCAGGAAGGGTTTGAAAAAGCTAAAAAAGACATGCAGGTGGAAATGGCACAGCAGGGGCTTCAAATAATAGGTGATGCAGCAGGAGAGGGGACAGGGATAGCAAAAGCAGCCGCAATAGCACAAGCTACCATATCAGGTGTTCAAGGTGTTCAAAATGCCTTTACAGCAGCCAATGCTAATATAGGTGCAACAGCAGGTTCTTTTGGTGCTTATCCTGTAACAATGGCAACATTAGCAGGTGCGTTTGCTGCTATGAATATTGCTAAAATAGCAGCAGGATCTCCTCCTGGAGGGGAGAGTGCAGCTGGTGGTGGCGAAATAGCTTCACAAATACCTGCACCACAAATGATGTCAGGGGCTTTTGAATTAGGTGGAGGATTAGCCCCTGAGCCTATGAAAGCGTTTGTTGTAACTGATGAAATGACTAATTCCCAAAACCAATTAGCTAACATTAGGCGACAAGCTACAATTTAAAAATCAAATAAATATTAACTAAATCTATTATATAATATGCCTTGCGAAGAATGTGAAAATGGAAAAGTAAAATGGGGGAAAACAGGAAGCTGTGAATATGATTCAATAGCTGAATGTGAAGCCGCCAATAAAGACTATTACGAAAAGACTACATCTATTGTAGAACTTGTAATAGCAGATGACAGCCAAGAACTAGCTATTGATGCTATATCTTTGGTAAATAGCCCTGCAATAGAACAGGACTTTGTCTTTTTTAATAAAGAAAAAAATAATCTAACCTTTGCTAAGGTAGATGAAGAAAAGAGAATGCTAGTTAGTCCTGCATTGATACCGAACAAACATATATTTAGATATGATCCTAACACAGATTCAGAATACTATGTTTATTTCAGCCCTGAAACAGTTAGAAAGGCTAGTGAGTTATATTTAAAACATAACAACCACCATAAAGCTACTCATGAACATAATGAAAGAGTATCAGGAGTTCTGACAGTAGAATCATGGATAAAAGAGGGAGATAGTGATAAATCTAAATTATTCGGCTATGATTTGCCTAATGGCACATGGTTCGTTAAAATGAAAATAACAAATTCTGAATTATGGGAGAAGATTAAAGAGGGCAAATTAAAAGGGCTTAGTATAGAGGGCTACTTTACAGATAAAATGGCTAAGATGTCAGAGAGAACGCCAACCGATCATGAAATACTATCAGCTTTAAATGAAATAATACGTGAAAATCAAACAAAGTCTAAATAAATCTATTATATAACAGAACCTAAAAAACAAATCATGGATATTAAAGAACAAATCTTAGTAGCACTTGGCTTAAATAAAGCTGAAGAAGAAATTAAATTAGAGTGGCAAGCTAAAAGCGAAGATGGTACAATCTTTGTTTCTACTGCTGAGGAACTTGAAAACGGGGTGGACATCAGCGTTTTGACCGAGGACGGAACGACTATACCACTACCAATAGGAACTTACAAAACTGATACAGGAGTATCATTTAGAGTAGAGGAAGAAGGTGTTGTTTCAGAAGTTATTGAATCAGAAACAGAAGAGGAAGAAACTCCAAAAGAAGAAGCTAAAAGCGAAAAAGAAGAATATGGAGAAGATAGAGGAGAAGATGATGATGAGGCAGCAGTTGATGACTGGGAGGGCATGGAGAAACGTATCAAAAACCTAGAGGATGCGGTTGCTGATCTTAAAAGAGATAAAGATGGTGGAGATGATGAAGTTGAAGAAATGGCAGAAGAAACAGCAGAACCATCAACAAATCCTAAGTCTATTAAAACAACAGAAGTAGTAGAATTTTCAGCAGAAGATGAAATAAAGAATTTAAAAGCTGAAAACGAAAAGTTAAAAACGGAATTAGCGGCAAGTCCTGCTGATGCTCCAATTAACACAAATAAATTTAGTTCTGATAAAAGAAATGTTAGAAAAGAATTAACAAAAAATGATTATAAAAAATTAACAAAACAAGAAAGGTTTTTATACAACTTAAACAAATAATTAATAAAAAAAATAAAAAATTATGGCATTTTCAGTAACGCAGCCGAACTTCAACGGTAAAGCAGCAGGATTTTATATCTCCGCAGCTTTAAAAGAAGCAAAGTCATTGGATTATATGACAATGATAGAAAATATAAAATATAAGAGTAATGTACAACGCATGGAGGGATCTGCTTTAGTGGTGGATAACGCATGTAATTATGTATCAGGTGGTAATCTTGCTTTAACAGAAAAAACTCTAACTCCAAAAAGGTTAATGGTAAACCTTGACATTTGTAAGGAGGAATTAACTACATCATGGGAAGCTTTACAAATGAGAGCAGGAGTAGACGCAAATGCACCTGCTTCTTTTGAAGATTATGTAATATCTTACATTGGTGGAACAATTGCACAAGCAACAGAAGAAAGCATTTGGGGTGGTACTGCGGTAGCAGGTCAATTTAACGGGTTCTTAGGAGCAGTTACAGGATTATTATTACCTGCGGTTGATGCAACAGTTATTCAATCAACTGCTTCAGGTGCTTATTCAGCAGCTAACATTATAGCTAACTTACAGCAATTAACTTCTGACATGGCAACTAGTGTTCCTGCAATATTAGGAAAAGAAGATTTGCATATTTACATGAATAACAAAACTTATGCTTACTACATATCAGCAGTATCTACTTTAGGATATGTTAATGCATACAATATGAATGGTGATTATGAGCCTGTATTTGAGGGGTACAAAATCGCAGTTTGTCCAGGTATGCTTGACAATCAAGTAGTAGCTGCACAAAAATCAAACATGTTCTTTGGTACTGACTTACTTTCAGATCAAACACGTATATCTTTACTTGATATGAACCCTATCGAGGGGAGTGACGTAATAAGACTTGTAGCTAGATATTCAGCAGGCGTACAGACAGGAGTTGGTGCTGACATTGTTAGACAATCATAATAAACTAAATTAACAGATGCGAGGGCTTAGGCTCTCGCTTCTATAACCTTTAAAACATAAAAAAATATGGCATGTACTAATTTAACTAAAGGTAGAGGTTTAGACTGTAATAGAATATCAGGGGGCGTTAAATATCTTTACTTTAGCGTTTATGATGATTTTGCAAGGGCAGATTGGGCTTATTCTTCAGGTACTGAGGGAGAAATAGATACAATTAACTTTCAAACTTCAACAATATACAGATATACTGTTCCTAGAGGTTCTACAACTGCAAACGAGAGTATTACAGGTTCCACGGAAAATGGCACTCTTTTTTATACTCCAACTGTAAATATGGTGTTAAATCGTTTAACTAAAGAGGATCAAAATGAGATTCGTTTACTTGGTCAAACACAGGTTAGAATATTTGCACAATTAAACGCAACACATACCGCAACAGGAAATGATGTGATTATATGTATGGGTATGCATAACGGAATGTCAATGAACGCAGGTACTGCTGATACTGGAGCTGCATTTGGAGATAGAAATGGATACACTTTGACCTTTGATGGACTAGAAGCACAACCTTTTGCTATGTTAGAAGATGTAGCAGCAGGGGGCGCACCATTTTCAAACGCAGGTGTATCAGGTTTGTCAATTGTAACATCATAAAACTTATCATTAGTTTTTATATATATTCTTGATTAGGAGGGCTTTATGCCCTCTTTTTCTTTTATTAGCAAATAAATAAAGACTTTTTCTATTATATAATAGGCACACTAATTATGATACACGCAACAACAAATTCTAGCTTTCAAGCCAACATACAAACTCAGGATGTGAGGATTGGTACTGCAAGTGATGCTAACACTAGGTATTTGTTTAAGTTTACTAATGATATGAGTGGTGCAGTACAATATGCTTACCCTGAGCAGCAATTATACAACAGATATAGTAGATTCTCTTTTAGTTATAATGCAACTCCTGATGTATTCTTAGGGCGTGTTGATTTAAAACCTGCTGGGTATTGGAAATATGAAGTTTATGAGGTTACATGGGGTAGTTTTATTGGACTAGGGGCAGATACAGCACCATCTACTGAATTGGCAGTATTATTACCTGCACAAATAAAGCGAGGTGTAGTACAAGGATTGATAACAAAAGGGAAAGTTTTGGTATCAGAACTTAGTGGAACAGAAGAGGTGCAATATACTCAAAATGGTGGGGAAGTAATAAGCTTAAATATAGCCTATGAAGGAGTAGGTTATGGTTCGGCACCAACACTTACATTTGTAGGAGATTGTATAACTCCTGCAACAGCAACGTGTACTGTATCAGGTGGGGTGGTAGATAGTATAACTCTTACTTATGCAGGAAACGGATATACCGAAAATCCAACTATTACGCTTTCAAGTGTAGGCGAAACAGCAACGGCTAGTATAACGGCTAGTATTCAAGAAAACAATTATATTTATAACGGATAAAAATTAAAAAATGGCAATAGAAAACGTACAACAATTATTAACAGAGCAGCTAGGTAAAAACGGAAATACAGAGGTTGTTACATCAGCAGCAGGAGTAACAAGTAAAGACTATTATTGTGTTTACTTTCCTGTGGAAAGCGTGGTAGATACAATAACAGCAGCAGACGCAACAGGAGAGGCATCATTACAAACAACACTAACTGCTGGAACGACATTATTCATGAACGTAAATTCTCTAACCTTAACCAGTGGTATAGCTATTTGTTACAGCGAGGGAGCAACTACATAATATGTTATCACTTAGTCAAAAATTAAGCTTAAATAGAATAAGACCTCAAGGTGGTTGGACGCCTGGCTCTGATAATGTTGTAGCATGGTATAAAATGGCAACAGGAATTGTTTTAAACGGTTCTGATGTTAGTGAATGGAGGGATCAGTCAGGTAATGGTTACAATATGAGCCAATCTGACACTGCACAACAACCTGCATATTCAGCAGGGGTTTTAACTTTTGATCCTGCTACTAAAGAGTGTTTAGAGCTAAGTGGTAGTGATATAGTATTAAGTGGTGATTTTACTATTGGCATTCGTTTTAATGTTGCAGTTACATCAGGAACTTTATTAGCAGACAATACGAATGTGGGAGAGTTTTTAAGATTTCAAGCTAGTAATAAATTAAGATTAAAAATTGATGGAACTGCACCTTTAGATTTGCTTTTAAATAGTGGTAGTTTTAGTGGGGAACAATATTTAGTTTTAACTAGATCAAGCGGTACAGTTAATTTGTGGGTAGATGGTGTTGCACAAACAAGTTCAGGAACTAAAACAGGAACAGCAGAAATACAAGCAATAGGAATTAAAGCAACAGATGGTGCTGCCTATGATGGTACCATGAGAGAAATACAAATATACAGCAGTACAAGTGCAGACTTAACAGCTAATGTCAATACATGGTTAGCAGCTTTATAAAATAAAAAATATGAAAGACAATATTATTAATATTAATTTAGAAACAAGTACAAGCCCAATTATAGCAGAGGCTAGAGGTAGGGATTGGATAGAGTATGGAACTGATGATTGGAGAAACTTATATCCTCAATTCTTAATAGACTTGTATTATTCTAGCTCTATTACAGCAGCTATTATAAATGCTACTTCAGAAATGATAGCAGCCGAAAATCTTATAATAGAAGATGAGGATGATAGAAATTTTGACGCTAGGGTAAAGCTGCAAAACTTTATGAACAGGGCAAATAGTAATGAAAGCCTACATGAGGTTATTAAAAAAATAGCTTTTGATTTTAAATTACAAGGGGCTTTTGCTCTTAATATTGTATGGAGTAAAGATAGAACACAAATCGCAGAGATTTACCATGTTGATGTTTCTAAGGTTAGATGTGCAAAGCCTGATGCTTTTGGAAAAACTTCAGGATATTATATTAGTGCAGATTGGAGAAACACTAGGCAACATAAACCACATTATGTTCCTGCTTTTAATCCTAATGACAGAACCTCAGCAAATCAAATAATGTATGCAGGTCTTTATAGCCCTAATATGAACTCTTATTTT
>VTLG01009568.1_pt1 | contig 26859 bp, 22 predicted proteins | sample 4694571 | NCBI WGS metagenome assembly VTLG01 (sample SAMN12604809, study PRJNA352737) | marine metagenome | biome: ENVO:00000447; feature: ENVO:00000209|ENVO:00000569|ENVO:01000036; material: ENVO:00002151; isolation source: viral sequences binned using virsorter ...
TGCTGTTACACCAGACTTTAACGTGCCTTTTATAACTAAACCTGTGCCTTTACCATTAGCTGGAACTACATCATTTAATACAACCTGACCTTCATTACCAAGTGTTATTGTTTTATCATCACTAAGTGTTAAATCACCTGCAAGAGTCAAAGAGCCATCTGCTAATGTAAGTAAGTCTGTATCGTCAGTATGCCCAATAGTAGTTCCATTCGTAATTACATTGTCTACTGTAAGTGTGTCAAGTGTTCCAGTTCTAGTAATATTGCTTTGAACTCCTGTTGTTAATGTACCTGCAAGTTGAGTAGCTGTAAGCCTTCCTGTGCTTGGATTATAAGTTAAATCACCATCAGATTCTAATCCTAAATTACCACCATCTACATCACCTCCTGCTGTAAATACAACTGCATTATCTTCGTCTGTGCTTTCGTTATCTGTAATTGTAACTGTGGTTGCAACAGTTGCTGTTGCTGAATTACCAGAATACCCAGATGATGTTATTGTACCTAGTGATGCACCTGCATCTGCAAATGTAATTGTTCCACCATCTGCATTTAGTTCTATGTTTGCTTCAGCATCAAGAGTAATATTACCTGAACCAAGAGAATCAATCTCTGCTATTACAGGAGTTGTTAGTGTCTTGTTAGTTAGTGTCTGTGTAGCAACTGTACTTACAAGTTCTCCATCACCACCTGCTGGTAGTGTAAGAGTGTTAGTTACAGATGCACTATGTGCTTGTGCTTTAATCGTCTGGCCATGCGAGTTCTGTTCACAATTTAAAATAATAGTACCTGGGTTTGTACCACTTGAATCTGTATTACCTTGTATCTCAACTTTACCCGTGCCATGCACTTTAAGTTTTATATTTCTGTTACTTGTATCTGTAATAATTGAGTTAGTACCAACATCTAAATTACCACCAAGATGTGGATCACTATCATCAGCAACATTTGATATTGCACCTGATGTTGCAAGACCTGATACAACTACGCTTCTAGCAACTTTTTTTAATGCTCCGTCATCATTGTCTATCGCTAAAAATGTATCAGCGTTATCAATAGATGTTATAGCAGATAAATCTGTAACTGCTGTTGATGCAAATGCACTACCAGTACCAATAAGTAAGTTACCTGAAGTGTTTGTAGCCATTGCTAACGCATCTGTAGTTACTGTGCCATCAAAATAAGCGTCTTTAAATTCAAGTGAGCTTGTACCTAGGTCAACATCGTTGTCTGTGACTGGTGCTAAAGCTCCATCAATTAACTTGATTTGATCATCCGCACCTGCTCTAAAAATAATATTGTTATCTGTACCAAAATCTATATCGTTATCAGCATCTCTACCTATAACAAGACTGTTATGTGTTATAGCTGTTATAGATGTTACAGCACCACCAGTTAATACTGCTGTGCCACCAACTGTAATTGCATCAGCTTCTAGTGTTCCATCAAAGAAACCATCCTTAAATTGCAGAGTGGATGATCCGAGATCAACATCATCATCTGTTACAGGTAATAATGCACCATCAGTAAGTTTTATTTGACCAGTATTATCAATTTTAAAAATAATATTATTGTCAGTAGCAAAGTTTATAGTAGCATCAGATGCACCATAACCTAAGATTAATCCACTATTGTATATTGTGTTTGTATATTCTGGAGCAGAAGCACCAGAGTTTACTTGTAAAACTTGACCTGCTGAGCCTATACCTAATCTTGATAGCTGTGTTGTTGAGCTTGCGTATACAAGATCACCTGCTGCCTGGGAGTCCAGTACGTGTCCCCCAACAGCTTCGTATTCACTCTGGGTCATCTGAGTGCCTACTGTTTTATGTTTAAATTCGTTTGCCATTATGTAGTTTTTACCTCCGTTAGCTCTAAGATCAATCTCCTAGTTTGGTCAAGTTGTACATTTCTTGTTGATTGTACACGGGATTTGATTAACTCATCCCTATATCGCATACTAACGTAATGACTTGAGCCATCAAGGTCAGTATAAAGTATAAATGGTTCTTTTCTCAAGGTTTCTAAATTATTAAGGTCAGCTGTTCGCAGTGTTTTATTCCTAACTCTTCGCATAGCTAAGCTACGTTTGTCACTTAATTTTGCTTGCACACTCCACCTTCTATATTCAACAGGATTCCAGGCCGAATGAAATACAAAACCAGTAATTACAGGAGATGATGATGAATCATTGGTAGACATTACAATCTTAAATCTAATACGTTTAAAGTTAAGTTGTATGCTTGATGTTAAAGTTGTGCTACTTGATGTGCATTCTCCAGAACTACCAAACGTTGTCCACCCAGTAGTGTCATCATCTGTAGCATCATCAACCTTGTAAAATACTGTAGCTTTTTTATTAGAGTCTAAGTTTCTACCTGTTACTGTAATCTTAATAGCTGATTTATCTACGTCAGGGAAATTAAAGTTTACATACGATGTATAAAAGTTACCTGTTAACTTATGCTCTGACAAAGAGTTAAGTGCAGGGTTTTCGTTTCTAATAGGCATTCTAAGTCTAAAAGCTTTAAGTACAGTATCGTTTGTAATAGCAGCTAAATCATCTTCTACCTTATTACCCATAACAAACATGCTGGTTCTAACAGCTTCAGTTCCTTTAAATTTACCCATGGCTGTTATCTCAGATACATTAAAGCTAGTCATTGTGTGAGCTACTTGCTCAGGACTATCTGATGGTGACTCACGTTGTGTTCGTACACCAATAAGTTTTACAGCTTGTGATTTACCTGAACCTGCAAACTGAAAAGGAAATGTGTACGGAAATCCTGTATCACCTTCTAAATCATCAGCTAATGCAACAAACAGATTGTTTCTGTCTTGTGCTACGGCTGACACTCTACCACCAAATCCTCTAATACCTGCTGCTTTAAATAAATAAGATAAATCTGTCCAGCTTTTAGCACCATCAAAAAAACCATCGCCTATTTGCCAAAAGGATTGATCACCACCTGATGCAAACAGTTGCCCTGCTCTACCAGTTGATGCTTTGAAGTTATTGCTGTCCGGAAAAAAGTTAGCTTCAGGTTGCAAATCTCTAAATTTCTGAGTAGCTCTGTCGTAAGAAAACAATCCGTCTTCCCTGCCTACATACAATATGTCATTAGCTGACACTAACGATGTAATAGACCTGTCACTATCACCGACAGCTATCTCACTTCCCCAGTTAGCTGTATCGCTTGGATCAGTTGATATAGATACGTTGTTAGCTCTATTCTTAAACAAAGCGTAGTTACCACTAGCGTTTCTTGCTCTTTCAAAAAATTCTGCAAACCTTCCATTACCACTGTTTGTAGATGGAGCTGCCCAGGTAGTGCCATCTGTACTTCTTAAATATACTTGATTAGTTCCAAAACCTGCATACAATGCTCCATCAAAACTAATCATGTCAGTAATATCATGTGTTGAGTCAGCGTAAACAGCGTTAAACACTTCGTTGCTATCATCCCATTTATATATAACTCTACCTGCTGCTGCATAAACATTGCCATTAAATTCTTGTGGAGTTGTCCAATCAACACCACCAGTAGGAGTAACACTTATATCATCTATATAAAATACATCTCCACTTGTACTTGCAGTAAGAGTAAATGTAAGGCTAGTTGCTCCTGAATCTATAGTTCTTGTAGCATAAACAACTTCCCAGTCACTGCCTGCTGCTGATGTAGATGCAGTTCCAGTTGTTGTCCCAGCACTATCAGTAATCTTGGCTGTAATAGTACCTGAACCACTTTCACGTCTAACAAAAGCAACAAATGTTACTTCTTTGCTTCTAAGCACACTTACAGTTCCACCATAAGCCTGACTAACTGTGCCACTGTTTGCTGTAACTGTAGCTTTTAAACTGTAACTTCCATTACGCACTGTAGTTGTTTCTACAGCTGTTGTTACATTACTCCCAGTCCATTCTGATACACCACCATTTTCAAAAGCACCATTCCTTAAAAGAACGTTAACTTCATCTTCTTTGTAACCCAGCACTAATTCGCCTTTAAACATGCCTAATACTCCTTCAGAGTACGCATAACGGCTCAAAGCAGCGTTAGCACTACTTGCGTCATCAAAACGTTCTAATAGAGCTTGTCCAAAGCCTCTGTGAAAAGAGTCCTGATCTAACACAAGACCTAAGTCAGGTGATTGTTGTTGATAGTTTGCAGCATCTGTAGCTTGATTAGGTGGTGCAGGGGAGATGTGTTCTACTGCATATCCACCACTTTCAGTCCCTCGATCTAAAGTTAATTGTACTTCATTTGATGAGCCGTCTGTTTTTGTTAGCTTTACATCGTAGTTAGGCATTACACAACTCCATAGCTACTGATGTTGCCAGCAGGTAACAAATTCTTTTTTAAAGAAGGTGCTACCATTTCACCCCTGCCGTTCTGTGTCTTGTTCCTATAATGTGTGATTTGTCTTAATATTGCGTTTTGATCTTCTGCTGATGTTTGATCTAGCTCACCTTCAAAGAATGTAAGTGCTGCATAATCTAGCAAAAGGTTAACACGATGTGGCTCAAGGGTAATTGTATCTGCACCAGCTGTTAATGTTTCTAATGCTCCACAACCAACAACATGTAAGTTGTAGTGAGATGGTGGTGCAGTTAAAAACGTAAGATAATCTCCTTCTTCTGTCCAATCAAATATAACTGACTCAAACCCTTTAGGTATTTCACTAGGGCCAGAAGTTAGGATAGCTTCGTCTGCATAAACAGTGTAAATCGACCCGTTGCTTGCGAAACTTAGGCCCACTTTTATTGTGCTTCCAACGTTTGAAGATGTAGTAGATACTGTCAATCGCTGCCAACCATTTCCAGAATGGGCTGTACCTGTTACTACACTGTCTGAATCTATTTGTACCATTGGTGATACAAGGTCTGCGTATTTCGAATATACCCATATTGAAAAGTTTAACTCCTCTGATTCATAGTTTGTAGGATCAGTTACTGATAAAGTAAATGTTCCAGTGCTACTTGCAGCACAAGTTAGCTTAGCAGACCTTTGACCCCTGTAAACCATAAAGTTATTAGGAGATGTGGTGTCTGCCTCTACTGCTGCTGTTATATTAGCTGAATCTGTCCAGTTTGTTAATGCACTAGAACTGGCTTCCATGTCGCAATTTTGATCATTAATAATATTTTCTGCAAATGTTTTGCTTTCTATCTTAGGCACAATGTATACCTGGCGTATGTAACCAGGCTCTATTGAGCTGGGCCTTTCGTACCTAGCTTGACCAGGAGCAACTGTGTGCGTTCTGTCATCAATTCTTTTAAATAAAGCTGGAAATGCTTGATTAGCTGCATCATTTATAGCATCTCTTAGTTGATCAGGGTCATACCTGTATATTTCAAAAGTAGCCTGTGTGCTGCTATCTGATGTCAACGCAGTACCAGTAACAGTAATTGTGCCACTGCTAGCAGTATAGTCTGAAACAAGCCTTACTTCGTTTAAGTTATTACCACTTGTAATCTTAATAAAAGAATCGTTTAATACATCATCATCTGTAAAACCTAAGTCTGTAAGCTCTGTAGATACTACTGATGTGTTTGCTGCAATAGCAGTTGTAGTAGTAAATGAGCCTATGTATGCACCAACCCTTCTTCCGAGTTTAGGTAATATTGCTGATAGTGTAGTTGTAGTAGCCATTAAACTGGAACCTCCGTAGCTTTTCCTGTTTGAGCATCAACTCTAATTCTAAGAGGTCTTACAAATCCACTCTTTTCTGTTTTCATAAAAAGTATGTCAGTTGCAATAATTTCGCCTGTAGCAGGGTCAGTGATTTGAAAAGTATTAAGCACAGGCATTCTGCCAGCCATTTTCTGCATAGCCATTTGTTTCCTGTGTTCTTCTATTGTAGAACCAGATGTAGTTTCTCTCTGTTTTCTTACAGCCTCATAAGCTTTTTCACCAGCTTTAGTGTCATCAGAATGTTTAGTAGCTAGGTCACCTGCAATCTGGGCATGCGATTCTTTATCACCATACCCAATCTTGCCTTCAGGTATAACCATTTTTAGCCTTCTGCCATTCTTCTGAACAACGTGTTCTGATACAGAAATCTCTGGTTCTTCTTTAAATATGTTATTTTTGTTGGCTTTAGTATATTTACCCATAGCCTATTACGTTCCCGATTTAATTGTCACGCAATGGTTTCCTGAGTTTTTTACACCATAAGCTACGTTTATAACCGCATCTGTGCTTGTTGCTTCAACCATTTTAATCATGTCTAAAGTATCTCTACCTTCTATTTCCATAATTTCTGTAGCAGCAACCAACACACCTACAGCAGTAGCTGGGTCAGTTCCATCTATTCTAAATCTTATACTAGCCGTTTCAACCTTTATGGTTGCAAAGTTAACGTCAGAAGGGACTGTTAAAGACCTAACTGTAGCGTCAACTGTTAATTTTTGATGTCCAAATGCCATCTTATCTCCTTTATGATAAGACGAGGAGTTTTTAACTAAATAGTCCTATTGTTATGTTAAGACCTCGCCTTATCAATTATTCAGTTTTTACGCATCAGATCCAGCTATGCCGATCCAACCATTAGTAGCTCCTGTCCATGTAAGGATAGCAGTTTCGTTTTGTGTTGGAGTGCAGATAGTACCAGTAGTTGATGAACCATTCCATCCTCTAATAGTAATTACTTCTGCTGCATCAGCTGTATTGCTGATTACAAAAGTTCCACCTTGTAAGTCTGCATATCTTGTAGTGCCGCCAGTACCTGTAGCTTCAGAGTTAATATCTGTAGTAGCTGTTCTTAGATCAGGTAGGTCTACGTTTCTACCAGAACCTCCTGGGTCTAAGAATTGGTTTTTTGCGTCTGTGGCAGTTAAAGTTTTTGCTCCTGACAAAGTTTCAGCATTTGATGAGCTGTACTTAGTACCTTGACTCATAATAATTCTCCTTTATTTTTTTCAGGTTTTGGTTTCTCCGTTTCCATCTTGGGGAGCTGCTCTTTCTTCTGCGATCTCTGAGATGCTTCTACCTTTGCAGGGAGCTTCATCAGTCCGCCTTTCTCAAGATACCCAACGATGCTTTCTGGAAACATCCTGGCCTTGGTTTTATCTAACCTAACTTGTTTCCCATCAAGGGATTTAGCAGGTAAATATATGTAAGCCATAGTAGGATCATCAGACCATTCAGGTTCAGGAAGTTCCTTTAGATTGTTGTCCTTAAGATGTTTCTCAAGAACCTCATTCCAAGGATTCTCAAACTTGATTTGTTTAATGATGGTTTCCCATCTGTCTAATAAAGTAGTCATTTCTTCTTACCTCTCCTACCTCGTCTTCGTTTCCCAGCTTTAACCTGACTCTGGGGAGCAACCCCCTCGGCCACGCTGGAAGACGGAGAACCAATAATTTCTTTTTTAGTTTTGACGAATGATGGTATCCATTCGCCAGTGAAGACTATTTTTTCACCCTGCAACTTAGATTGCCTTCTTACTTTAGTCAGATAGTGGTCGACACTTTCAATTTTTACTCTGAAAGGATCTCCACTAATTGAATCAAAGATAGTCGTATACAAGTGTTCATCATTGGTTTCAATGATTTTACTGTAATAATCTTGTCCTTGCTGGGTTGCCATCTAATCTCCTATATTGCGTCTGCTGCTCCAAGCATTTCCACACCCCAAGGGTCAGCAATTTCTGCTTCTCCCCATTCACCAACCATTACCATTTCAGTACCTCTTAGTGAAGCATCTCTTTCTTCTTCAGCTTCCATTTCGTGAGCCATTGCCAATGCGATTGCTTGTGGTACAAATACTGCACCTTTCACATCGCCTGATCCATCTCTACCTAATACACCTGATTGGTATATTGGAATGCCGAAGATTCTTTCGTTGCCTCTGAAGTAGTTTTGAATTACTTCTGAAGTAATACCTTCTGGAATTGGTTGTGCAGCCATACCAGTAGTACCGCCACCTTGGATGCCAGTTACTTCTTGTACGAATGCTCTAATTTGTTCTGGGTGGAATACACCATTAGGTGTTCCTGGTGCCATACCAAATGACGAGTTGTTATCTGTTTTTAAGTAAGACACAGCTCCTGCAACGTGGTAGTAAGTAAGGTAGCTACCAGCTGATCCGATAGAGTTAGAGAACCCATCGAATAAACTTGTTAGGTCGTCTTCAAGAAGTCTTCCTAAAGCTCCACCTTGTACTTCACCAACGTGAGAAAGTATGTCTTCGTTGTTTTGTCTAGACAGTCTGTCAGAAACAAAAGTCATAATACCGTGTTCAGAAGCAGTAATGCTTGTCACAGTAACAGACAATTGTTGAGGAGCAGTGATGTCCACACCCTCAGTTAATGCTGCTGCATCGTTTCTACCCCAGATAGGAATGTTAACTTGCTTTGCACCTTGAGGAATGTCATACCTAGATACCAGCTGATTTGTTGGACCAGCTGGCTCAATGTTTGAAATAGCCGAAGCTATTACGATATTCGATATGTCAGATAGACTAGAACTAGACGATAATGTCAATCCTGTTGCCATTCTATTTTATCCTTTTTAAAGTTGTTTTTTTAAGTTTCTGTATTGCGTAGCATCAATTTGCCCGTTAGCAAAAGCTTTAGAAAGGTCACCTAAACTATTGTAGGCACGCTTCGGTTGAGTCGGCGCACCCTGTGTAGTAGGTGGAACCTTCTGTGTAGCAGGCTCAGACACTACATTTTTAGTTGTTCCAGCAATCTTTTTAAGGTTTTGGTTAGCTAGTTTTACAGACTGAGAAAAACTCATGTTCTGATTCCAACCTTCCCATACACGACTGTCACTTCTGACGTCTAAGTTTGTTAAACCTAATGTAGACGCTGTATCTCTTACAACAGAATCTAAGTCTTCAAGATTTTCAGGAGTTAAGCTTGAGCCTTGGCTCTGAGGGTTATCCATGTTTTCGATTAACCTATCAAGTTTTTCTTCTTTTGCTTTCTTTTCTCTCTCTGCAATCTTTTGGTTCAATACATCTTTTTGATCTTCATCTAATATAGATGAGAAATCATTCATAAATTCTTGTATTTGAGCCTTAGCTCCATCCTGAATTTCCTGAACCTTTTGATTTGTGTACTGTTGAGCTCGTCCTTGTGCATTATCAAATGCAGTCTTACGTTCTTCCAGCACTCTATCTAAATCCTGCTGTGTCAAGTAATTAGGTTGTTCAGCTTGATCTGCCGTAGCTTCTACGTTCTTTGCCGCTTCTGCAACTGGATCAACCTTTTCCTCTACTGCTGTTTCTTCAACAGCTTCTTCAGAAACCGTAGTTTCTTCAGTTTGTTCAATATTATCTTTTTCTGTGGTCATAGCCGTAGCCTCCCAATGATTATCTAATTTTGATTATAATACCCAATTTATTGTCCTGCAACCCTCCATTTAGGAACATACTCTTCAAAAGGGAATCTAGACTTCAATTCATCTTCTCTTCCAAAGTTAGCAGGATTAGCTAAAGATTCAGCAAAACCCCACCTGTAAAGAAAAGCATCTAGCTCTGGATTAAACCTTCTAAGCTCTAATCTAAGTCTTTCCCATTCTTTCAAAGCCTGTTTAAAACCTTGGTTGTTTTCTTCAATTAATTGTCTTTTTCTATCGTCATATTTAGATAAATACCATTCACGGTATATATCATCAAACTGACCTTGGTATCTTGTTTGGAATATTTCTTTCCTAGTATCTTCCCAATACTGAGGAAAGTATTCATCTCTTCTTCTGTAAAATTCTTGGTTAAATCCTGTTGAATCCCATCTTCCTCCATAAAGCTTGTCTTTGGCGTATGATTCATATTCAGGGCTACCCCATCTTTGCCTCCACCCTTCTAGCTCTGTTTCTCTGCCTTCAAAGTCAAACATGTAACCTAAGTCCCATTTATCATCAAACATTATTTCAGCGTATTCGTCAGCAGCAAAATCTTCTATTCTTTCAAAGTCCCCTAAACTACCTTTTATTGCCATTAGGTATGCTTCAACATCTGGATACTTTTCTGATATATTTTGAACATCATATCTGTATTGAGTTCTAGCTTTTTGTTCTCGTAATATATATTGCTCTAAACTAATTTCGTAACCTCTAAGAGAAGATTCAGCAGCTTGCACAGTATGGTTGTATAAAGCTCTTGCATCATCAATTTCATTAGCTTTAAGTTCAAAGTTTCTATCTAAACTAGAACCTCCAACAATTCTTCTCTTTTCAAATATTTCTGATTCAAGCTCTCTTAATCTTTGAACATTAGGATCAGCTTCTACATCATTAGATTCAGTTATTAATCTTTTCTGAACATCATTTAAACTTCTCCAATTAGTTTTGTAGTATTGCTGAGCTAACATATCTCTAACTTCTTTTCTTTTTTCATAGTCACTAATTGGGTTGGTTCTTAGTCCTATAAACTCAGTACCACCACCTAGCACTCCGTTCTCAAACAAAGAGTCTAACCAGAATGGAGTAGCACCTGATCCTAATTCCTGGAACCAGTCACCTCTAAATGGTTTTAATTCTTCTCCTAAAAAGTTAGCACCCATTCCTAAGTCCCACATACTAGAACCAGCTGGTGAGGTTCTTGATCGCAACCAGTATAATATCTGGTTATTTTGTAAATAGTCTTTGATACCTGTTTCGTCAAATCCAGCTCTGCCTCTGCCAGACCCTGTAAGCAATAAAGGAGAGTCAAGTATATCGCCTCTAAATGCAGGATCATTAGCTATTTTACCAACCAATCTTGCCATAGATGTCCAAGCTGAACCAAACCCAACATTTACGTTTCCAATTTGTGTTGTTAAAAACTTACCACTTGTTGGGTCAAGGTTTATGTGTTGGTCTATGTCCTCACCTCTTACCTTAGCATTTAATGCAGCAAACCCAAGATGAGTTGCTATTCCAGCTCCCATCATAGATTGTAATGCTCTCCTTGCTTCTTGGCCTTGTATGTCACCTTTTACAACAGAACCTATTAATCCTAATGTAGCTCTTGTATATGAAGGAGAAAAGAATATTACAGACCTTTCTATGTTAGATTGTCTAGCGCTTATTCCTGCTCGTCTGCTTGAAAATGCTCCTGTCATTCCGTTTATGTATTCAGCTAGCTGAGTTAATTGCTGTTCCATTACATCATCTGCAACACCACTTCTTAGTATTTGTTGATAATGTGCATCCCATAATCCTTCTCTTATCATATCTCCGTATGCTTCAAAGCTGGCTTGAAACCCATCTAATATATCTGCACCTTTGTCTATTGCAGCTCTTGATTGTTTAAATCCAGGAACAGAGTCTTTAGCTTGCAAGTTATTAACTCTACCTTCTGAAAGCAATTTATTAAACACAGTCCTGTTGTTTGCTGCCCTAAAGTAATCGTTACCAGCATTACTCATCAAGACTCCATAGTTTGCCATCAAAGCAAAATTCTTTCTTTTTTTATTAATTAACTCAGCATGTAATCTTGGAGCATCACCATCTTTTACACCTCTCCATATCAACTGCCCCATTGTTTTAGTTCCATTAACCCAAGAACCTAAATACGCCTTTTTTAGTTTCATATCTGTTGTGCCAAGACCTCTTAAAAGAGTCGGTAATCCATGTAAAAATGCTGTACCTGCGTCAAAACCTGTTTGAACTAATCTAAAGTAGTCGTTTACAGTTGCTGTCTTTGAAGCTGCAATATCAAAAGGGTTTTCTTTATTTATGTTTAAAAACTTCTCAATATTACCAGCTGTTTTGTCATCAAAAAACAAGTTTCTTTTAGCCAAAGCTTTTACTTCGTTTTGTATTTGACCTCTTTGGTCTGTTACCATTCTAAGCCGTACAGCTTCTGGCCCATACAAACCTGAGAGTTTCTTTTGGATTTTGTTTAGCTTTATATCTTTGCCACCCATCTTTGCTATTTTGTTTTTGTAGTAAAGAACATCTTTATCAAAATCTCGTTCTAATTCGTCTAAATAATCTTTAATTATTCGTTGAACATCTCCCTGAACTTTATCGTCAGGGTTCTTTAACATTTCTTTTATTTTGTTGTATTCTTTGTTCCAGTTTTTAGCGTCTGAAGGGATAAGATTTGCTTGGTTTTCTCTCAAAGCCCTGTCTAAGTCATCAACTATGTCATTGCCAAGAGTCCCCCCAACACTAACAAAGTTTTGAATTTTTTGTATTTCATCAGCTTTTTTACGGAACTCTTTTACTTTGTCACCCCATTGTTGAAGTCTTGTTACATCAAATTTAGCTGCTTTTAATTGTTGATGAGAAATGTTTTCTAATCTTCTTACTACTTGTTCATCTGCAATTTCTTTATAAACAGAATTTAAAAATTCTTCTGCCATTTGAGCTGGGTCTTGGTTGTACACTAAACTTCTTTCATCTATACCATCTATTACGCTGTCAAAAAACCTATTTCTGCTAATTGTTGTTGGTTTAAGTGCACCATTAGAAAGCCTTGACCAGTCTTGCCTATCAATTAAATCTTGATACTCAGCCAAGTTTTCAACGATGTGATGGACATAATTTCCTGTAGTGTTTACAAATAAGTTATTAGGGGGTATTCCTTTTCTTGATAATAAATGAGCCCCTTCATCAAACAAAGTGTAGTAATTTTTAAGATAGTTAACCATGTCAGGTGGCAAATTAAAATACTGTTCGTACAACCTAATTGGTTTACCAAAAGGCCCGTTGTAATCTACTACGTATCCAGCCATATCTAAAAAGTCAGCAACGTTCATTGTAATGTTATCTGCATCTCTTGGAAGATCAGGGTATTTTTTTGCAAACAGATTTAAAACATCATTAGGTATAGCATTCATAGCTTTTAGGTTAGCCCATTTAAATTTATCTTTATCTGGCCCGTCAGCTAAAAAGTTATCTCCAAAGTGATGAATTTGTTTTACACCATCATCGTTTGCCCAAGAAAACGCATCTGCTTTTTTACCAGGATTGTGCAATACACTGTCTATGTTTTCGTAAGCAGCATCCAAATCTCTTTTTATGTTTCTTGCTATAGCATTAAGAGCAGATCCGCTGTCTTCAGTTACATCAATAACACTATCAAGACCTTTGAGTCTTCTTTTTGATGGCGTAGTTATTATTAATTTATTGTTATCTATACCTCTCCTTAAAGCGTTTATCATGCTCATTGCTGATGTATAACTTTGAATTGGAGCTCTTGCTTTCCCACCAATAGATACTGCTCCAGGATTAACTCCTCTTTGTGGAGGAAAGATTTGATCTCTGATTTGATCTAGGTTGGCAAACTGATCTATATCCACTTCCTCTATATTTTTAACTAATTTTCTTGCATCACCATAAGCATCAATAAGTTCTTGTGCTTGTTGAGGACTAAAACCACCTTCTACCAAGCCTTCACGCTGAACCATAGTATTTGCCCAATTCATAAAAGCTTGTTTATCAACAATGCTTTCTTCTCGTACATTAAAACCTATTCTTATGTTTTCTTGTATTTCATCCATAGTGCCTAGGAAAAATTCTTCTGCTGCTTCTGCTGCTTTAGGATTTCTAAAATGTTGCCATTCGTGTTCTAATACAAAGTTTTCGTAATCTTCATAAGTAGGAAAAAGTTCTTTACTTGGTCTTACTCTTTCCCATATTCTGTCACCTTCCTGTATAGGAACATCAAATTGTCCAGGAGCAGGTTGTCTTATAGCTCCTGTTGCAGGATCTATTGGTTGCTTTACAATTCCATCTGGCGCTCCTGCTGCTGTTTCTCTTAAACCTTTATTGTAATCTTCTCTTATTCTAGCTCTGTTTATTGTAATTTTATAAGGAACGTTGGCTTTTGCGCTTAAAGGAGCTGATCCTTCTACATATTTACCAGTATTCCTTTCTGCCGCAGTAATAATAATTTTTTCTGCTTTATCAGGCCTTACTGTTATTGGTGCTTGTTCTCGGTAACTTGCCATAGAACCTTTTGGTTCTAAACGAGCTAACCTAGGGTTATCAACCACTGGTATGCCTTTATATAATTTTTGCTTAGAAGGAGTTTTAGCAAAGTCTGCAAATCTAGCTCCATTGTCAGTTAACTTTGTAACATCATAGTTTTTAATAGCATCAAATAAATTTTGTTGCAAAAAAGGATCTTGATCATATCTATCAAAAACATTTTCTACTAGCTCAGCATATACTTGATTGACGTTTGCTTTGTTTTTGTTAATTGAATTAATTGCTTCATTAAATTCTCTAGGCCTTCTGCCTACTGCTTTTCCTCTAGCTTTTTTTAATTCGACAAACGCTTCTTCAGACTTTCTTAATTGTTCTGCTGCTGTTTCTAGTCTTGACAAATCTTTTTTTACAAATTGTTTTAAAGTTTTTGGGTAATTTGGATCACTTTTAGAAATATATCTTATTCCTCCTTTTATTCTTCCACCTTTTTTTAATCCGCCTATGCTCATATAATAATTTTGAGCACGTTTAATTTGTTCATTAGATGGCGCAAAATCAATTGCATAAGTATCTACATAGAAAGCATCACCATCATTGTATTTAACATAATGCCCTTTGCCTGGCTGTAAAGCAGTTTCTACAGTTGAATCTATTCTGCTAGTTGCTTCCCAAGCACTCATGTTATCTGCGCTAGCATTTAGTTTTGCAGTTAATGCTTCTATTCCTTCATCTGTAAGTCCTGATTGTTCTCCTATTTCTTGCGCAGTCTTTTTTATACTGCCTCTAGTGCTAGCACCTAATCTTCCCATTGCACGAAAACCACCATTTACTTCACCTATAGACCATTCGCCAGTAAGTTCGTCTAAGAAAAAAGCAATTTCTCCTTCAAGAATTCTTTCATCTCCGTAAGCAAAATAAGACTCCATGGCTTTGTTTCTTTTTGCAATTACTTTTTCTTTTCTTATAGGAACTGTTAAAGCTGTGTATTTTTCTAAAACATCAAGACCATCTTTTTTAACAGTCCTTTCTACATCTCCTATTGTCATGCCATTTTTTTTAGCTATTTCTTCAAAAGATTGGCCAGGTTTTCTAAGTTTTGCTATAGCTCTAGTAACCCAACCTGCTCCACCTATTGCATCTGCATGAAATGCTAATTCCGCCCTGCCTTCTAGTGTTGCACCGATAGTATATGCAGGATTCCACAGCTTGTGTATGTTTTTAACACCTATTAAGAAATGTCTGCCAGGATTTAATTTACTTAATCTTTTTGCTTCATCGCTATTGGCATATCTTAAGAAATCACCAATTAGTCCTTCTCTATTGACACCTGCTCTTTCTATGGCACTGTCATAATTTGAAGGATCCATTACTTGAGTGTTAACTTTTGTGTCTAACCTAACATTGTCAAGGTCTATTAATCTTCCATTCTTAACTCTAAGTCTTATATCACCACCTGTTCTAATTTGAGTTTGTTGATGTTTTGACAAAGTGTTCCAAGTACCCTTGGCTTTTAAAGACTTTATAAAATCTCTGGTATTTTCTTTAACTAGGTCTAAGTTTCTAAGTTGTGCGTCAAATCCTTGTCCTTCTTTTAAAAGTCTTTGACCTTCTTTTCTTATACCCTTAACACCAGGGAGAAGGCTAGCTACTGTAGACACTCTTTTTCCTATAGGTCTAAATATTGCTCCTACAGGTATTGCCATAGTTGCTAGACCAACAGGGTCAACCAGCATTTCTACTGCACCCTTAACACCTAGGTTAAAGCCAAAGCCATCTTCTCCTTTATCAGGGTCTGCTCCAAATCTTTTTGTTGCAAACTGTGATTGCCTCCATGCTTCACCTGCGCTCATACCTTTATTCATATTTCTTGTAACTTGCTCACTAAATGGGGATGCAACTACACCAGCTGTAAACTCAGTAGCTTTTTGCCAGCCTTCAAGGCCTTTCATTATTCCTTGACCAATATAACTAAAAGGGTTTAGATTAATTCCGTCATCATTAGGTAACTCTACTCCAGGTTGCATCTGTAAAGGTTCACTTACGTTACGTCCTTTGTCATGCAAACCAAACCCATGAGAAGAGCTTAATAAACCTCTGTATGTTTTGTTTTGAGAATCTTGCCTTGCTTGTATTTCTTGTCTTAAAGCTTGTGTTTCAGGATTGTCAAAAAATTGACCTGTACGTTTAGATTGTTCTAACAGAGCTTGAAGTCTTCTTATTTTTTCGTCTTCTTTTTCTTTTTCTCGTGTTCTATTTTGAAAAGCTGTAGAGCTTTCCCATGGTGATCTATCTCCGAATGGTGTTCTTGGCATTAATCACCTCACGAAATCATTGCTGATAATTGTCCAAATGGTCCTGTTTCCTGAAACGCTTGTGGAGTTACATCTTGTGCCATTCTAATAAACGTTTGCGGATCAATTCCTAATGCAGATAATGCACCCTGCAAGTATTCAATTCTACTTGGAGTCATTTCTGTTAATTGTCCCATAGTTGGGACAGTTTCAAACGGAAGTTCTCCGGAGATTATAGTTACAAAAGCACCAAGTGCTTGTGGGTTAGTAAGCAAAGCCATCAAAGAATTCATTTCTTGCGATCTACTTTCAGCTCGTATTTCATCTAACCTTTGCTCTGGAGTTAATCCACCAGCAGCTAATAAAGCTCGTAAACTTTCATCTTCTTTTTGAGTTAAACCTCCACGACCTATTTCTATTTGAGCAGCTTTAAATTCTTCTGGAGTTTCATATCCACCCTGAAACTGCATTTGTGCTAATTCTTTCTGGAATTCTAGTTGTTCTGGCTGTGCATCTATCTCAGCTTGATACTTTTCTTTTTCAAACGCTAACTGTGCGTCTTGAAAGTCTTTAGTAGCTCTGGCATTTATTTCAGCAATATACTGCTCCATATTCTTTACTACACCTTCGGGGTTAACTGCCAAAGCTTCTTCACTAATATCTATTGCCTGAGCTAATTCCTTTGCATAGTCATTCCTAATTCTTTCTATCTCTTTAAGGTCTTCAAATTCTGCTACTCTCAAAGCTTCTGCATCTTCACTATAAATTAATTGAGCTATATTTTCCTGAGAAAGCCTATTCTGTCTTGCTACTTCTGCTTGAGCCTTTCTCTGTGCTTCTGCTATTTGAAGTTGAGTTTGGTTAGAATCTTCAGATATTAATTGAGCTGATAAATTATTTTTAGTAGCAACATTAACAGCGCTTTGCATTTGTATTTGAGCAACATCTGTTTGTGCATCAGCTTGTATTCTAGCTATATCTTCTTTGCTTAAGTTTGTTGCCTGAGCTATTCTTGTTTGAATGTCACCTTTTATTCTTTCTACTTCTCTTTGGTTTAATCCAGTAATCTCAGCTACTTCTTTAGCGCTTCTAGTGTTTATTAAAGCTACCTGCTGTTGAGATAGCCCATTAATTTGAGCAACATCTCTAGATGCGTTAGCACTAACTTCTGCTATACGTTCATTAGACTGATTGCTTGCTTGCGCAATCATCTCAGCACTTCTGATGTTAGCATTGTTAATTCTTTCAGTAGATTGAATTTGCATTTGGTCACTAGCAAATCCTAGTTGAGCTCTGTAGTCATCACTTCGAGCTTGCATTCCAGCTATATCTAAAGCGTTGTTTACTGCTGCTGTATCAAGGTCTAATCTTGCTTGCTCCAAAGTTTCTTGTCTTCGTTGTGTTGCTTGTTCAAACGGCATACTTCTAGCTTGAGCATCACCAAACTGTCTTACTAATTGTGCAGCAGGCGAGTTGCCTGTAGTGTCACTCATACCTAATCTAATTATGCTGTCTGGTAAACTTGCTGTTCCTCCAGCTTGAACTTCTCTTATTGCTTGCATTGCAGCATTAAAGTCTTCTGGGGTTACTTGTGCACCCATAGTTAATTCATCTGTATCTTCTTGCTGAGGTTGTTGTATAGCTTCTAACTGTTGCCTTCTTTCTAATTCAGCAGCAGGAGATTGATCTACAAATTCTGAATCATTTAAAATATTACTTCCTTGCAATCTACTAATTACGTTTTGTAAAACTACTGGGTCACTACTGTTAAACATTTCGTCTGTAATGCCTAGTTGCCTTATCATTTCTTCTCTCTTACGTCTTTTTTCTGTAGGAGATTGATCTGCGTATGGAGTTAAAAGACTAACAGTATCTTGAATACCAAAAGGAAACCCTCCTCCGCCTAATTGATCTAAACCAGTTAATGATAATAAATAATCTTTTAATTGTGTTCCTAATTGAAGCTCTTGTGTCGACAATTGTTGCAAACTTCTTACAGTGCCAGTTTGTGCAGTGCCTTGCATGCCAGTTAAAGGCATGCCCTGTAATATGTTTGGATCTGCTGGAGCAAAACCACCAGGATCCATTTGTCCTTGATACCCATCTGGTCCTTCTACAACCCTGTAAGGATCAAGTCCTTGCGGAAAGCTAGGCATAGCTTGTGCATCATAAGTTGTAGGCAATTGCACTGACCCCATGTTTGAACCTAAATTGTAATTTGGGGGTGGAGCCATTCTTCTTAAACCATATAATATATCTGCTGGAGTTCCTTGTTGCATTCCTGATTGGTCAGTAAAAGGAGTTATAGTTTGTCTAGCTCTATTAACATCAATGTTTTGTGTGTTAGGTAAAGTAGCAACTGCATACGGGTTTGCCATACCATAGTATCTTCCAGTATCTTGAGAAAAATATGGAGTATTTGGACTTGAAGTATTTGTCCTCATCATTTCTTGGAAACTAGGATCAATCCCTACAACTTCAGTTCTTATCCTTCCAGCAGTAGTAGGAAAGTTTTTATTATAAGCTTCCAAAGCTTTTTGTTCATCTTCTCCGTAAGAAGTTGTGTACTGAATCCTGCTACCTATTCGCCTTCTGTTTCCTTGCTCATCAGGTTGATCATCGTACTGCTCATCTTCAATTAATATTTGATATGGTTTTAGTTCTGCCATTAGAATCTCCTAAAAGGTGTGTCATCCCTACCTGCATAGTAAGGCCTATTTGGTTCCCTTCTTACTCTAGTTGTTTTGTTTCTATTAGGATCAGGAACATTTAATCCGCCCATGCTGTCATTTATATTTTTAAAAGCATTCTCAATCATTTCAAAGTATTTAACAAAGCCTGCTTCTATTGGTTTTAAGCCTTTTATTGATTTTTTTGTTTCATCTCTATATGCCATTATGCTCCTATATTACCAAGTCCTGGTGGGACTGGGCCTCCTGTAGTTGGTTGTGGACCTCTTCTTGGGCTAGCAAGTTGCTGTCCAATTTGATTTTGTTCTTCTATGCTACCAGGTATTACTGGTCTAACTGGACCAGTCCCTACACCTGATTGATTGCCCATTGCAAAGTTTCCTGCATTAGGTAACTGCGTAGATCCTTGTGTATTCATTATATTCTGTGCCATTTGTCTTGGATCAAATCCTCCAGTTGCACCTTGTTGTGCAGCCTGAACTGCTTGCTGTAGAATCGGCAAACTTTGTGCAGCCAACATACTAAACGCTTGTTGTATCTGCGGAAGGTTAAAGAAATCTTCAGCTATCCTATTACCCACAACTTCTAGTGGGTTAGATACACCAGCTTTACGAAGAGCTGTAGTCCAGTCCACAAACCCTGTTCTCCATGTATCTCTCCATAATGACAATTTTCGTTCTTGTTCTTCAGGACTTGTAGATGTTAAACGAACTGTGGAAACATAATGACCTCTAATATCGTTTGGTTTGATCTTGGCGTCTATTGCACCAGCCTCTGTGTTTCCAAATACGGTAACTGTGTCGCCAATGACATTCTCTACAATTCTAAGCACAATCTCGTTTGCTTCTTGCAAACCACGTTCAGTTGCATCAACTACAGCACCAAAGTTTAAACTGGCTATACCTGCTAAAACAGCAGTGTGATATCCAGATGCTGCACCTGTAGGTCTTTCACCTCTGGCTACAGCAGGAACTGTATTTGCTTCAATTGCTCTTTCAAGTGTACCCATCGCAGCAAGAATACTCTGTGGAGCTTCACTTACTGCTTGTGGTTCTACATCAACGTTAGGTGGTACGTAGTTACGTGCACCTGGTTCCTGTGAAAATTCTTGCATCACTTCTTCTGTCATACCACGTGGACCTTTAAAATTTAGGGATGACCATGCGTTCCTAGATACAATGTCTAAGTATTGTGATGCCAATCTTGATTCTGCTCTGATCATCCCGAAGTTACCTGAACCAATACCTCTGTACATGTGTTCAGGTTTGTGACCGATAGTTTTAATTCCTGTTTGCGGATGGAATACAATCCATGGGATTCTTCCGTATGCGTGCCTTCTAGGCTCCATAGCCCATCTGCCACCTGCCATATAACCTACGTGTGTAGATGTCCAAACTTCTTGGAAATCACATTTACCATCTTTCATTTCACCTTCAAAATCTGGGAAATGTGCCATTACCCATTCAGAATCTATTTCGGTGTTACGTATAATCCATCGTGGATGCGTGCTTGCTAAATCCCAAACACATTCCTGTGGATTTACAACTTCAGATATAATTGGAAACTTAAACTTTCGGGCTTCAGTAATCTCTTTTACGAGTCTTTCGTATTCTGCCATATCGCCACCTTCTTCTGGTGGTTCTGGCATTTCACCCCATTGGTGTCCTGCAAATTCAAACTTAACAAGAGATACACCATATAATCCTTGGTGTTTAACAATTTCACGTTTGACAGGAGTATTTTGTTCCAGCATGTGATGTGCGCCATTCAAAAACTTTTCAATAAGCTCTGCTCTTGCAGTAGCTCTTGGGCCTGGTGGCGGAACATCAATGTCCATAAATCTTGGGGAAGCATGAGCAACGAGAGTATCAATGATGGAGTGAAAGGTACCTAAGTTTACTTTTGTACCTCCCAAGGGAACCGAGAAGTCAAACTCCCCCAAATAAAATTCATCTGCTTCTGCGCAGTTATCGTAAAAGGTTGCGAAAAAATCAGCAGCTCCACCTCTTGAAAGCTGAGTTTTTACCCATGCTTCACTTAGTGTAGGTTCATTTAAGGGTGGGGCAGATAGTAAATCAACAGTTTCTTCGTATGCCGATTCCATTTCGCCTGTATTTGCTCTATAGCTATTTACCATTAATCTAATGCGTCCATTAATATGGATTCTTGTTGCGTGCTAATCTCTACCACTTCTCGTAGTTCTTTTAGCTGTTTTGCTTTTCTTTGCCTTTTCATGCGGGCAATACGCCCTTCTGTATAAGATACACCATCATTGGTCAATGGTGCAACAGTTTTTATTGTCAATACTGGTTCGTAGTCTTCTTCCATAGCTTCTGGAGGGTCGCATGCCATCAATGCAAGTGCCTCGGCGTCCACCCAATCATCATGTGGACTATTAGGATGCGTAAAGCTATAGGTCAAACCTTTTTGCCTTATTTCTATCGCATCTAATTCATTTTGCAGTTTTGTCCACTCAGGAGGAAAAGTAGTTGTTCCGTTTTGCAAAGCCACTGCATAATTGAGAAACAGTTGGTATTTAGTTTGGGGAGTAAACTTTTTACCTACTACTGGGACGCCAAGGTTTAAAAGTTCATCAAACAATACATCACCACCCATGCCTGTAGAGTCCATCATTACTGACTCCACACCCCATCTCTCAAGTTCAGATATAAGAGTTTCTTTCTGTAAAACCCAATCAGTTTTTAACATTTCTACAAAATGCACAGACTCACGTGTTATTCTATTTTTTATAATTAACACAGTAGGGTCAACTTGTTTACCAAGGTCAAGGCCAGCTACATAAGCATGCCCTTCAATCGGTTTGTACAACTCCGTGCCAACAGCAGCATCTTCAATCTTTTTAAAGAATCCACCACCCACATCTGGTTGTTTTGCCATTACCATACGTTCCCATATCCACTCTGCTGTAGTTTCTTTTTGTTTGCGTATGTTTTCTTTTTGTTGTTCTGTTAAATACATATTGTCAAAGCTAGTTGCTCTGACTGCGTAGTTCTGTAATGATGGATTGTTTTCTGCATATTTAAACTGCCTAGAAAACCAATGTGATCTTGAGATAGGGGGTATACCTTCTGCAAAGATTCTACCCATACGACCTGGTGATTCAGTTACCCATTCTACCTTGTCCCAAGCTATTTGCTTGACGTCTTGAGATTCTGCTATGTGTAGAAAATCAAGACCCACAGTCTGTAATGTTTCAGGGTTGTCTGCGGATCGCAACTCCCAAAGCACACTCTTGCGGACAGTATCGGGTGCAAACACCCCGTTGGGCGTCCTTACTTCCAATTCTACATAAAACTCATCTTCATGCCAACATGAGCCACGACCACCAGCACGTGAATAATCTTTCCACATGTATCTAGGTATGTATGCTTTCATCTCATTCCACACCTGACGCATCTGTGCCTTAGTGGGCGCAACAGTCCAAATGTGTATGTCAGGTACAAGTGTGTCTGTTACATCGTTGCCGTTAACTATAAATTTAGTCTTGCTTGCTTCTAAGATAGTAGAGATGGCTTCTTGAATTGCTGCTCTACCTTTACCTGCTCTACGTCCTGCCCATATCCATTTACGTTTTGCTTGATTACGGTGCATTTCCTCCTGCCACGGAGATGGAGTATACTTAGGCGTTTTCCTCTGTAACTCCTGCTTCGGCTTGGTCGCTGTCTTGGTTCTCTTTCTTGGCATCTTCCTCTGGATTTATATCTCTTACGAATGGTTTTAAACCTTCTTCAACATCTTCCACCACAGATTCAGAATCTATTTTTTGTTCGTATTTGTCAAGTGCATGCTGTTTCTGACGCCTATATCTTTCGGTATCATACTCAATATTTGCAAACCATCCAGCAGAATCGACAATCTTGTGGTTTATTGGTGCTTGTCCGGCATTTGTTTCTAAGTTAATTATAGCAGATACACTCATCTCATTGGCATATTGCTCTACCAGGTTAGGGTGTTTTAGGTATTCTCCCGTAGTTGCACACTTCGGGTAGTGTCCGTTTTTGCGGATGAACTCCACAACCTTTGCAAAGCTAGGCCTCTTGTTAACCTTGATTATTAAATCAGCAGCATCCATGTTTACTTCTTCTGCAATTGACTCTAGATCACCATGTGTCGGCAGCAGGATAAGTATTTTTCTAAACAACCTAGGGTATGACTCCCAATGTGGCAGTGCATCAATCACACGCTTTCTTAAACCATCAGGTGTCAGGCCAGACAATCGTTTTGATGTCTTACCCTGTGGGATTAATCTCTTTGGTCTTTGTCTGTACGGGTTATTATTATCAGCCATGTAGGGCATAATAACGCACAAACCCTAAACCCGTCAAGAGAGAAGAAACCCTTTCTTTTGGATATACGTAGTATATCTTTTCTTTAGGAAGTAGAGAGTAAGAGCTTAGAGCTATAGTACTATCACACTACTCACGCACACACGTACCCCCCTATAGTCCCCCCATTCCAGGATAGAGAAAAAGTACTCAGCGCTGTGAGAAGCACCATAGGTTCTACAAGGGGCGGTCATCGGCGTACGGCGCTAGTCCCTGTAACGAACAGGGCGGGTAGCATGCACTCTATCGTGTACAGTGCTAGCCACAATCCTAGAGCATTGCGTCTGGCACTGCTGTTCCCACAGACGGCTTAAGAACCACATGACTAGGTTCTTAAGAATCTCCTAGCTATCTCTCTCCGATGGGCGAAGATTATCACAACCCTATGGGCAGTCAAGCAACTCACTCTCAGCCTTTCGCAAGGTGTTCGTGCCAGCCAGGTGCAAGTGCCCTGAGCTGGTGACTGGTGCTATGCACTTGTGATAAGAGCCCAGATTGGTAGAGAGATTTTCTCTATCAAAATAAGTAAGTGAAAGGAACATTATGACTTACGAAGAAACAACTAACACACTATACAGACAAGGTTTTCAGCCTAAGAATACATTGAAAGACTTGGTTGGCGACAGGGCATCTAGCCTAATCGCACCTACTTTACAAAATGTAGATACTGGGCTGAAGTCCACGTCTAAACCAAGGGGTGAAGAACTCACTAGGATAACTAATCCGCAAAATGCGTATCTTCAGCCGTTGGCAAATCCAGTGGAACTTGTCTGTGAAGCAACAAGTGAGAAGCTTGGCGAAGTTACTAGAGTAGTAGCTAAGGCTGTAATTCTCATTAAAGACCAAGACACAGGCAAGTTACACGTAGCCAGTGCAAGATACACAGGCGTTGACAAACAAGCCAAGACTGTTTTTAAGAAAGCAGAACATGGAATTCAGAACTTTACGAATTACATGGGCTTTCATAAGTCACCTTTGCTTTGGAGTCTTGGCGCTGAATTTGTCATGCCCGAAATCCAACAACAGGAAGTTGGTAACTAATGGTGGATCGCAAGAAACACTGGAGATTACTAACTGTTGTGTGGTTTAGCTTTGCGTTAACCCACAAGAAAGGATTAAGAAATGACTTACGATGACTACTATTGGACTTGGGCGGATGATTTGGAGTTTCTAGTTGAAGACTTCATGACTGGCGAACTTATGTAAGCCAGCAGGGGATGTACCCGAAAGGGTATGTCCCCTAATTTTTTGATCCTTTTACCCTAGGGGAACTTTCCCCTAGGTAACCCAAGTTCTAGCACTTTAGTGCTAGAAACGTCTAAAAAGTAGACTGGTCTACTTTTATGCCCCTTGTAGAACCATGCGTGAATCTTTGATTCGCGATGGAGCCTGGGGCTGGCATACACGAATAAAGACAACGACAGGACTGTTCATGATTTACACAAACTGATAAACATTAGGTTAATGAGTAACACTTAGTGAAGAACTTAACCACATCCCGTCAATGTTTTAGGGGTGCTCTACAAACGTGGCCCCTGGATACATCCCCAGGGGAAGTTCAAGGGAAGTTCAATTACACAATAACATGAAAATGCAGGCGCACATATAAGTATTATCTCTTTTATAAAAGTTCTTTAGAGAAACTGAAAGAACTTTTAAAAAGAGATAAAGGAAAGGAACACTCATGGAACAGCCTACTAGACCAACTCATGTCAACATTGACGGAGTTCTACACAAACTGATTAGTGTGTCTGATTACAACAAGATGCAAACAGATCGTATCAAGTTGCAATTAGAATACGACACTCATCAGCAAGACATTCGTGACAACATTGACTTATGTCGTGTTATCACTGGTGATGACAAGTCGCCATACTTTGGCAAAGCTACTGAAACTATGCGTATCGATAACGTACAAGATCCAGTAGAATACGCCGACACTTACTTAAAACCATACACAATAGTTCAGGAGGACTAATGAGCACAAGAAACATACGTTACGATTTACCAATGAACGAACCAATCGTTGTGGGTACTGATGACATCATCGTAGCTGGTAATGTTGTAGGTAGAGAAGACATTATCGCAGTACCTAACGACAAGTACACAAGTGACATGGAAGAACTTGCTTTGCTTCGCAAAGAGAAAGACGCATGTCAGTCTGCAATCAGGGACATGGCTGATGACGACCAAGACGTTAGCATGTTTACGGAAGATGTTTGGTTTCCTGATGATGTTATCGTAAACTGGGAACCAGACGACAAAGACATAGAAAGTGTATGGTACGATGAGTAGAAGTTGGAGAGAATGGAGCAACCACACAAGCAACACTCCACGTAAATGGAACAGGAAAGACAGACGTGGTAATGTTGCACATTGTTGTAAGTATCATCACGACATGGACGCAGATGATTACGACAGAGAACGTGATTTACGTGAAGGCAAGAAAGAGCATTTACGAGAAATACAAGACGCTATAAGGGGGACTTATGAGAGTATATAATAGAGTTGAGAGAGTGTTTGGTGGTGGTTGTGTTAGGGGGCCAGAAGGCGAAGACAAGTACGGAAATATTATAAGACACAACTATGATCCCGATAATACTGACGTGGAGATTTGTGTGATATGCTGTGAGATTATTCATGGTTATGGTCACAATCCGTATCCACTAGCAAATTTCGGGAAGTGCTGCACGAGTTGTAGCGCAAAAGTTCTGAAGTCTAGGCTTCAGAAGAAATGGGGTGCTGGACGTTAGGTTCCTTTCTACCAGCACCCTTGCAACTAACAGACGCCCAGCCTTGTGCTGGGCGTTTTTATTTATCGGGGAGTGAGCAGTATGTTGATATGTGGTAGTATCTTTGGTGTCAAACCCGAAAGGGACTCACCATCTTAACAGACGGCGACTGGAGCCGTCATGGAGAAGACATATCCCCTTGCTCCCCACTAAACAACAACACAGAAAGGAGGCGTTATGCCTTACATACCAATGACTGAGCCCGAGAAACGTGCAATAGTCAAGCAAAAACTAGAGAAGTTGAACATACCAGTAGACAATGATGACACGTGGTTAGATGTTCAGATACTAGCAAAACAAAATGGCTTGGATATTACGCAGTTACTTAAGCCAGTTGTACCTGACCACATGATGATGGACAAGAATAGCCAGATCAATCATGAGGTTCCTAAGCCTATCGAAGATAAAGACGTGGCTAAGGTACCTAAGCAACCTAAAAAGGTCGCTATGGGCTTTCAGCAAGACTCTGAAGCAGTGCAAGATACTACTTCAGAAACAGGCTATTCATTATAAACAATCTGTGATAAACTTCACAGGAAAGGGAGAATCAATGGCAACTATTGGAGAACATCTGCACCACGTTGCAAGCAAGGCTGATGAGGCCATGGCACGTGTAGAAGCAGAGCCATTAAACGTAGCAGACTACATTGAAAGCAATGAATGGAAGTCTATACGAGAATACATTAAAAAAATTGCAAACAGAATAAATGACTAAAGGGGGAACTTATGTCACATATTAAATTCAATCCTGTAAGCGAAAGAAAACACGTAAACAGGTTCACCGAAGATGGTGAGAACATTATCAAATGGCTTGGCATGGCTAAGCCTTACCTATCAATACTCATGGGTCCAGCTGGTTGTGGTAAGACGC
>VTLG01013065.1_pt1 | contig 26858 bp, 41 predicted proteins | sample 4694571 | NCBI WGS metagenome assembly VTLG01 (sample SAMN12604809, study PRJNA352737) | marine metagenome | biome: ENVO:00000447; feature: ENVO:00000209|ENVO:00000569|ENVO:01000036; material: ENVO:00002151; isolation source: viral sequences binned using virsorter ...
ATGTTGGCCTGAAGCAAGGGCCTCCGCTGCTTCTCCAGACAGAGTTTGCGCAGTTCGCCTCGCGTCAGCAATTTGCTGCCGTGCAAACCGGTTTCTAGTGCTTTGCAGCAATCCGCTAAAAATTTTCCCCCCGATATCCTCAACGTGTCCTTTAGCGAACGGCTCTGCCCCATCAATAACAGTTTTTAAATACCTGCTCCCCACTTCACTAAATTCTTTTGGGCTTAAATAATGTTGGTCTGCAATGCCCAAAAGACCTGCTCTCGTCGCTCCTTCAATACTAGATAAATAGTTCTTTCTTAATGTCTTATTAAATGATTGTTGGAAAATATTAATCCCAGCGTCCTTTTCTGGCGGAAGCTCGGGTAAACCCGTTTGAGGATTTATTGATAATTCTGTGTTATACGCCGCTTCCGCGCCCTCTAATTGCCTTTTTTCAAATAAACTTTCCTCTGCAACCTTGGCAGCACCGGCAAGCGGGTTAATTGTAGGACTTAAAGCCCTTGGAATACGCGCACCAACAGGCCCCAACTTGGTCGTCGGCACGATATTACCTTGTGATTTTAATTCAGCCATGGCGCTCTATTCCTATCGCCCTTGGTAAAACCCGGCGCTTCCGCCCGGTGTCATTAAATTAGAGCTTGCTGTGGTTGGGGTTGTCCGTCCCGGCGCGTATTTTCCGATTGTTGTCCCTGCATCTACCGCTCCCTTAAGAAGGGCTAACTGACCCTGCGATCTCGCAGATTTTGCATTTCTTATTTGCGCATCCCGTGTAAGCTCTAGATTTCTGCTCTGGTGCGCCCCGCCGTACCGAATTGCGTCAACATCTTCGATCATATCTAATTCATTACGCTTCTCTAGAGCCAAAAATGATTGGCTTCCGTATGGATCGTAACCGGCTGCGTTCCTGTTACTAGCCTGCAATTCTTCAAAAGCCCGCCTTCTCTCTGCCTCTTCTTGTATTGCTTGCGTCTCAACAGCGAGAGCGTTTTCATGTGATATTTGCGCTTCTGTTAATGCTTGCTGCTCTGCCGCCCGCGCTTGCTGCATACCTTGGAAAGTGGATACAGCCGTGCTAGCAACCATCAATGCCATTTGCCAACTCATGCCCATACCTCCGTCCAGATGGACAGCAAGTTAAATTCCAAAGGAACGTCTTGCGTTATTGTTATCGTGGGAGCCCTTGACCAACCCAACAAACCTTCAAACCTGTGCTTGCCATCCTGTTTTGCAGGCGCAAGGCTAAAGTCATCATTAGCCTGCCTTACTAAAAAATCATGCCCGTTTACACTAAAATTAACACTTGTCGAAACTTCCAACACTGTGACCCCAAGGCGCATAAGCTCGCCTGACATATCGCCTTTAGTCGTTTGCACAACAGGTGGAAGCGTTTCAATAGAGCGCGTGAAGTCTAGGCCAACATCTATTTGTGTGGCAGGGTCTGTAAAAGTAGCAACGCCAGACCCATTGGTTGTGACACCCCCGTGTGAAACAGCACGTTTATTGGCAACCCCGTAAACCATTGTGCTAGGCAAATGAGCAACAGTAAACGTACTCGCAGAGGCGGCGTCAAATTTTAGGGCGCAATCGAGCGTTAATTCAAAATCAAATTTCTCAAGGGTATAAACAATAGCGCTGTTTATCGTCCGCTTGCAGGTGACCCACGCCTCGTTATTTAGAGTAGCTATACTTTCAAACGTACCGTTGGTTTCCCAAGGGAACCAACCCGATATCTTTTCACTTCTAATTGTATGGTAACAACTTATTGTCCCATCGCCATTCACCGCCAATGCGAATTGCTCCGGTCCATCTGTATGCCCATACAGGACATCCAAGTCTTGCACATCATTAATTAAATTACTCGAAACTAAACTGATTGCATCGCCTGTGTATGCCTGTTGAAAATCATTATGGATAAGCTCTCTAACAACCTTACCCGTGTCTTGGATATAAATATCGGCTCCGTCCAAATTCCTTGGAGGCGTTATCTGCCGCGCACCATATGGAATGGAAAACCTTGGGTTAAAGTTCTTAGGGCTTACAGGATTAGCGTCTGTCTCAGGGACATAAACAACCCCGGTGTCACATAAAAATTGGAGATGCCTACCAGAATGGCTATGCACAATCTCACCGATTTGAGCCACAGCGACTTCTGCCTGCACGCTCTCATCGTCTAAACCCGTGCCAACATCAAAATTAAAATAAGCACCCTTCTTGCTAGCAAACGCATTGCGCGGTAACTCCTTTGTGCCGCCAAACCAAAGGCGGCGTCCATGAAAGGACACACTGCGCGCATACCCATTTACGGTTGAGAAGACATTCTCATCCCAATCTGTATCAGCGGTTGTGCTGGGGAGCGTTTCATTAACTGTTGCCGTTACAACTGTTGCGCTTGTGTAAGCAGTTATCGTGCAGGTCTTGCTTTTGTAGCGAACCCGGCTACCAACATGCCCCGCCACCCAGTGTCCCGCACTTAGCGTTAATGTTATTGACCCCGAAGTGCCAGAAGGTGTCAGCGTTACCGCATTGTCAGCAAACTTGAAATAGGGCTGATAAATAGGAAAGCCCGCTGTCGGAGCTTCAAATTCGTATAAAGAACTTGTAAAGGTGGTCGCACTGGTTCGCACAATTTTCCGCATTGGGAAATCTTCATGCACCAAAATGGTCGTATCGCCTGTTTGCGTCCACTTCATCTGCCACATAGTCGTGGCATTCCACGGTTGCCCTGTTAGCGTTTGCACTAAAACATTCGTAGAGGCGTTGTATATGTCTAAACGCGCATTGGAAAATGCAAAAATATATAACTGCTGCTCATTAAATTGCAGCTTACCAAGGCGTGAAGTCGCAGGAAGTGTCGCTATATATTGGGTGCCAGGTCGTCGCCTAACACCGCCCGTCGCAAGAGGAGAATTGTTTTTGAGAATCTTCGCGCCATTCTGATACATACTTGTATCGCGCCGCCCCAACATAGTCGGATCAACTTGACCACTAGCCATGTTGGTCTGCACATGATTAACCCCAGCGGGCATAGTTAACCACTCCGGTTAGAAAGAAATCTAGTGGTTCTTACCTTACGCGCAGTTTGTCTTTGGCTATCACGCTTGCGCGCCTTCGCGCCTTGCATCTTTGCCTTTTCCTCATAAACAGACGCTAGGTCGCCCTTCATCGCAACCGAACTTGCAAATAAACTTGCTAGGCAAAGCTCGGCATAAAGGCGAAACCACGGAGCCCATGTATTCTCGGGAGCCCTATAGGTATAAATCGCTGTCACGGTATCATCCACACCGGCATTCAAGAATACCTGATCGCCAAAAACTTCGTAATCAACAACCGTGTCACCAATAAGAATAGTCCTGACATCAATAACATCGGATGGTAACTGGTAAGCGGCGTCCCAAATTACTTCGGGGGTTGCCGTCAAGCGGGAAAGGGGATCGCTCATCTTCTTCGCGAACGTCCAATCTTTTTCCGCGAGAAGCTCTTCAATTACATCTTCGTAGATTTCGTTGGCAACAACAGCACCGCCGTTGTCATCAGCAAAAGAAGAAATCGGGTTAGACCCGATCAAAACTAAAGCATTAGATGCAATTGCTACATCAGTATCTGCTGCCATATCGGTGAAAGGGGGGCCGAAGCCCCCCTATCTCCTTAGTCTGTATCGGTTGCGGTAACTGCAAGGCCGTCTGTTACATCAACAACACCAGAAGCATTGCCGTTTACATAGACGATATTTACAGCCGACACCGAAGTGACAGCGGCAGGGTCATTAACCGTCTGAACGAATATAACATCGCCCAAGGATAACACGCTGGACAGATCGTTGAAGTAACCGGAGCTATTCACGACTGCTATTGCATCAGCCGTTCGATAGACCGCCATCTTACTTCCGTTTCCGTCACCCATTACCGCGAAGTCTGTTTTGACTAACGCCATGGAACTTCTCCTCAATTAACGCTTACGCGAGGTCGTAAATGATCTCGATGCAACCGGTGTCATCAATGAGAACCGAACCGTGAGACATGCACGCTTGAATCAGGTTCGATGCCTTTGTTGGCACATAGTCAATACGAGACATGAAGTCCTTACCAAGTGCATGCCCGGTAGACGAAGCGTGATAGAAAAACGCTTTCGGGTCCACACCGTTCTTGGGCAGGTTCTCATGCGGGAACCAGTGGAAGCCAAGCCAGTTCTTGGCAGTTACACCCTCAAACCAGAGCTTCTCAGACGGGACATAATCCGCGTTTGAAAACTCATCGATGTCCATGAGGTCGCCCCATGCTTCCCATGGAACCGCTGCGTAAAGCCGCCCGGCGAACGGGATACTGGCATTACCCATAGCTTCCATGATTGCAATCGGTGCAGCAGCAGCGGTCCATACACTGTTAGTCGCGTTTGCTGAATTGGCGGACGCATCCATTGCCGTAGTAATGATTTCGTCCGTGTCACGGCCCATCGCAGCAGCAAGGTTGGTCGCTTGCGCGCCGCGCTCGTCATGCTGGATTTTGAGTTCGTCAAGATCATCCACATAGATACCGGCGTACCGGTCTTGCAGAGTACACTCAACTGGTGCATGCGATACATCCTGCACTGGAATATCGCCATTACGTGATTTGGTTCCGGCAACTGCATTACCAATCACTTGGAATGTAGTGCTTTCACCCGTCACACCTGCTTTGGTGCGAACGGTGTTACGCAATTTTGAGCCCATTTGCTGGTACTCAATGTGCGCTTCGCTTTCGAATTGCTTGACGAAAGCATCATCAATATCGGGAAAGGCCATTGCCATACTCCACAATCAAGGTTTCACCAAGCAGGGTGTCCTAAGATCATCGGGCGGGTATCCCATAGGGGCCGCCCTAAGAATACTTCGGGCCTGTACTCTTTAAAAATACAATACTTTTAATAGATGTCCACAATAAATAAAAAGGGGGTCAGGAGGGAGGGAGGGAACCTGACCCCCATACCAGCCTAGCTGGCAGAGGCAACCAACCTAGCCGGTTAAGACGGCAGAGAACGGAAACCCTCCGTTACCCGTTTTACATACGCATCCTCCCGGTGTCGCGGGTCGCGATAGCGCGGGTCTTTCATCATTGCCTCTAATTCTGGGCGGGATAGCGGAGTATCGCTTTGCACCCCTTCAGTATCGCCGCCAGCTTGCCCAGCTTTTCTAATAATCTGCTCCATCGCCGTAATAAACGACGCCTCACCAGAGAAATTAGACATGGATATGTACGAATCTGCATCTAAATGCTTGGATAACCACATATCTACCCGGTCTACACGCGCCCTGCCGTTCTCTCCCAGCTTCTCCAATTCGGCATTAGGGTCTGGCAAAAGAGACATTTCGTTTTCAACGTAGATAGCAGTCACTTCATTAAACTGTTCCGGCGTAAGGCCCATATCATGGGCTTTTTCCTGCCATTTGCGGAATACCGGGTTATCCGTTTTCATGCTGAAGTCATACCCCTCCGGTATCAAGCCTTCCGGCGGGCTAAACTTGTAGTTTTCTGATTTCTCAGGGATATCTCCTTTAGCTACAAGCTGATACTCGGATTCAATCTGCCCTCTTACTTCTTTTTCCACATCCGTTTTGATGTCTGCCGTTTTCTTATCGTAAGCCGTGCGAAGTTGGTTGTAACCCTCTTCCAAAGCAGTCGCATCTTTGTATTTCCCGGCAAGTAATGCGGGTTCTCCTTCAGCCGCCTCAACTGGCGCACCCCCTTCTTCGGCTGGCGCGGCTGATTCTGCCGCAGCGGCGTCACCGCCGCCGCCCTCGCTATCAAGCGCACGCAATATCTTAGGATTCGATAGTTTATGAAACATTAGGAAGCCCCTTCTCTGCATCGTTGATTCTTTTGCGGATCAAACCAACCAAATACCGCCCACCTTCAGTATGCGCTAACACATTAGCGTCAGTCCCGGCAGGATGAACCGTGTATAACGTAATTTCTTTAAGGTAATTTAAAGCTACCCGCCCCGCATCGGTCTTAAAAGTCTCTCGCAAGACCTGATTTATCTTATATTCGGCCTCTTTTGGCCTGATAACACCGTCTATAAAGTACGCTGGTGCTTTTGTTTTTCGTTTTCCGCTATCGGATTGGCTCATGGAAGCAATGTTTGTGCTGCGCTAATGGGATCAACCCCGGCTTCACTCGCTCCACCCGCAAGTTCTACGAGATTTTGCACATTACTGCGCTGCTCATCCTCTGTTGTTAGCAAATCGTTGTCGATTTCATACCAATATGCCAGCTTTTCAGCAAATTTCTGCGGGTTTAGCATGTTTTGTATAGCCGCACCGCCGAATAACTGCCCTAACATCTGCGCATAATTGACATGCTGGGCGATATCCTCGTTTCTTTGAGCCCTAACTAGGGGAGAAACGGCCTGTAATTCAATATCCTGCCCATTTAACGTAGGTAATTCGATGCGCCCTTGGTCCCTTAGCAGATAAACAGCACGTTTATAGACAGGGAAAACCATTTCTTTCTGTAACCGCCCGTGTGCGCTGCCAACCTGCCTAGATAATTCAGCCATACGCTCGGCAACCTCTGTCGCACTGATAGGTGTGCCTTCCCGCCGCCCTAAAGTCTCGTTATACAGAGCCCGATTGATGTTATGCCGCTGATCTTTCAGCACAAGATCGGCAACATTGAAATCCCCACCGGGTGAAAGCGGCTGTAGACCAGTGCTGTCAACGCCGCGCGGGATAACGGTGCCGGGAACTAGGCGGATGTTGTCAGAATTAATTACACTGTCATCGTCACTCTGCCATATCCCGGCAATCGACATTTCTGCGTTCTCAAGGATTAACTGAACTGTCAAATTGCACGTTTTAATCGCACTCATAGCGTTGAATGCTGGGCCGCGCCCATAAATCTCACCGCTACCCTTGCTCCAGCGGAAAGATATCCACGGATTAGAGCCTATGCCTACAAATTCATCCTCAAATATGTAGGATTTTTCTTCTTTATCTATAACCTTGTATAGATAAACTTCTTCTTCGGGCCTATCCCAATCTCGCGACACTATCTCAACAATATCTATCTTATTGTTTTCAGCGGGGTTCATGTGGCCCCTAGCCATGGCCCCCATTTTGTCGCTCATGTTCTTTGTTACTCGCCCTGCCGGCCAAATAATCTTGACCTCGCTTGGTTCTACCTTACGCAATCTCATTTGCGTATCTACGTTACCAAACGGCCCCTCTCCCAAGTAAACTTCATGCGTAGGCACGCTTTGGAATCTTAAAGGCTGCGTGGCGCTGCCTTCCCAACAAGTCAGATTTCCCGTGCCTAGCGAAAGATCAAGAAAACTTTCAAATGCTTCTGATTGGAAGTTAGACGATTGGAGATATTGGAATACCTCTGCGTTAACTTCGTCTAGCTGCCCTTGCAGAAATGCAACATCGGCGTCTTCCATATTGCGCATGACAGCAGGGGTGGGGGCTAGGCGTATCCACCGCATATTATCCGGCACCATGCCTGCAAGCATGCGGCTGGCGAACTCTTGAACTCCAACGACTGCCGTCTCATCGAAGATGAGATCGTCCCTTCGCGTGCCGGGGGAGAACTCACGCAACCCGTCTCGCGCTGGCATCGTGTAGTCGTAGATTTCTTGCCAGACACTTTCCCATGTCTGCCGCCTGTGTTTTGCTCGCTCAAACCGGGATAAGTCATCTGATACCGACATTACGCACGTCCCAAGGTATCTTGCACCTTGTCATCATCGTCAAAGCCCGCCTGCCCCTTGGCAAACAGGGAGCGGCTACCGCGTAGCCGCCGCTGCACCGCGTCTTTCTCCTCTTGCGCTACTCTTGCTAGGCGCGATGTCTCTTCCTCTGCCCTGCGTTTGTTCTCTTCACGCAGTCTTGCAAGCTCTGGATCAGGTGCGGGAGCCTTGGGCCTTCCGCCTAAAATACTACCCATGACTATTTCCTTTCTGCGCGTAAATAACCGTGCCGCCGTAGCGTTTTAAAGCACAGAACAACTGATAAGGCGTAAGTATAAAGCCGCGCAAGCCTAAAAGTTGTTTGATCCATGATACACAGTAGATTGGAATAGTGCCATGCTTTGTAGCTGGGGGCAATTCTTGACTATTAATCTCAATACAAGCCCCCTTAGTACGAAGCATGTAAAAAATACTGTCTATCTGTTCGCCTTCCAATGCCTCTATATGCAAGCGGTAGGAAGACCATTCTAAAAACCACCAGCATTCCCTTTCCGCCATATAATAAAAGCAAAAGCAATGGCGAAAGCCGGGGCGCGTAAGCCAACGCCACGGTTTCGGAACGTCACCATCGATAAAACCTATAAACCACCTTGCCGGAGGTTCGACCATCCTGCCCTCTTTTTCGATCCGCGCATATCCCACACAGAGAAGTCGCGCTTCATAACGCGAGATGCCTTCAAGGGGGCCACACCTAGAACTGCCTTCCCTTCCCCGCCACCAAGCGCCAGATACTGCAACGCATCATGCACATGGCTGAACTTATTCTTGCTCGGCCTGTCTTCATAACGCGCCTCGCCGCTAACTGCCAACCTACGGTAGTGGTAACCACTCCTAAACCCTTGCCTTAATGTCTTACAGCTAGGGTCAAGCAATAAACCGGGGAGCCCATCGACCATCCGGTTAAGCATGCTCTCAACGGATTCTATACGCACCACCGGGTCGTTTGTATGTGTGGGTATAGCGTTAATACCCAAGGACTTTAGTATTCTAAACGGGGTTCGCTCGTCAGTCTGCGCCCTCTGATCGCCAGCAGGGTCGCCATAGAAGTGAATATCGCCTACACCGGGAAACCTTTTATGCAATTCAGAGCGCAATAGCTCACCAAAGCGCTGCGTTCCCATGTCCATCGTTACTAATTCGCCCAACATAACCCATCTACCGCTGGATATCCGCTGCCCAAAGACCGCTGCGGGCGTAAGGCCGAAGTCCATGCCAACAAATAAAGGAATGCCTTCAATGTACTCAAGCGGGGTAGTGCTTACATGCACCTCATCGTTGTACGTCGGGTAAACACGCCGCCCCTCTTCAATGCTGCCAAGGCGGTTCAATATATAAACGTCGATCCAAGACTTTGTTTTTCCCTGCACTATCTTTTCGTAGTAGGAGGGCGTCAGGTTCTGCACATTCTCAGCAACTGGGTTGATCTTATACCCAACAATATCCTTACCAGTGCTGTCCATGATCTCAAGCATGCCGGGAGGCTGCTGGAAAAACGACCAATCCGGCGGCTTGCGTAGCATTAGTTGCTCTTCATGCGGGATATTCTCAGGAATTGGCGTCATTCCCGCCATGATAGGCCACCAGTGGTCTTCTTCCGGTGCGTTGGTGTCCATAATCATGCCATACCAAGTAGGCCCACCGTCCTTCATACTGGGGAACCGGCCCAACCTCATCGAGGAGGCGTCAATTACAGCCTTGGGTATCTGGCGTGCTTCGTTAACCCAAATGCCTGTGAACTCCAAAGACAGCAACTTATCAACATCATCCGGCCTATCAAGCGCCAGGAACAAGACTTCGCAATCAATGTCGCCAATCTTGATGTTATGCGTATACGGGACCGTCCAGTTGAACTTTCCGAACACATGCTCTGGGAACCAATCTAGCCACGTCTTGATAGACGTAGTTTTCAGCATAGGATTGGTGTTTCTTATCACTCCCCAGCGGGTCTTACGCCTTCCATCCAATCCTCTATCTTGTTGAGCCGCGCGACGGAATATCTCAGCACAGCACGCACTCGACGTACCGCTGCCAACAGGCCCCATGATACCCCTGATGAACGAATCGTCTCGCATAAAGCGGAGCAAGACATCGCCACCCGGCTTGTAATTAAAATCCATACATCACCGAATCTGAGCTTCTTCCCACATACGCCGGTTTTCAACTGCAAGGCGTAACCTCTTTTCCAGAACACGCGGCCCCCACGATTCAATCTGCCTGTCTGCTTGCTCATTCGTTAACTCACGCTGCCTGACGCCGCACATCTTGTAATGCACCGCCTTCGCAACGCGGCGAAGTAGCATATGGTCTTTAAAGGAAAGCCCCTCAACGAACTTAGAAGCGCGGCTTGTCTCCAGTATAAACTCAGTCATTTCTTCTTCTTATAAGGAGACTTCTTGCCCTGCTTTGGCTTCTTAACCTTCTTTGCTTTCTTCTTATACATGCGTCTTAACCTTTCTTGCCTGTGTCACTAACAACTCAAAGGCAGAAGGCCCAGTGCGCCTCTGCGCCATGAAATAATCACCTTTATCAACCGCCTCACGCAGCTTTGCCCAAGAACGTAACGGGCAGGAAGCCAACATAACCCATTCGCCGGGAGAACGTGAAACAGCAACCTTCTTCCAGCGGCTCATTCCTTGTCCTTCTTAACCTTCTTTAGTGGCTTGTCAGGCGACATTAAGTCGCGCAACCGGAACATAGAATTCTCAACTGCGTCAACCGCTTCAGCCAGTACCTCCAATTCCTTCTCGTGTACCTGCATCCTCTTATGTAGAGAATTACCGCACCTACGGATTCGCTTCTCTAGCTGACCAACTGACTGCATAGAACCTCCTGAGAAAAACCTAAATTACATATACCTTAATAGAGCCTTTTTTGGGAAAACTTTTTTTGAGAAAACTGCGTGTATGGGACATATATAGAAAACTCGCGGCAAACTTTTAAAGGCATGGTAACCAGAGCAACCCAACACCCAGCTCGCAAGCTCGCCCCCCGTTACCCCCGGCCCCTACCCCCTCCCCGGGTAGGGGAGCTACTAGTACACAGGTATGGAGCGAGTGGGTATATGTCTCGCTAACTCAGGTCGATGTTGATACGGAGATCACCTTCGACCCTCGTCACATCAGGCGCCTTGAACCCAGCACGGTCGAGCAAATCCTTGGCTGCCTCAAGCTGGACATACTCACTCTTCGCCACCTGACTAAGCCTAGCTACCGTGTTGTACCCCATCATCGCTGCCGTACCACGCCTGTTGCCTAGCTCAGCTAGCAGCCATTCTTGTACCTTGGGAAGAGACAGTATCCTTGATACCTGCGATTTGTGTCTATTCAACTGCTTAGATATAGCAGCACCTGTCAACCCGTCGATAGCATGTAGCTCCATTACCTGCCGTTGCAGCGGGGTGAATGTCACTGCTTGCTCATGCTTCGGCTTAGTCCTCAGCGGCCTCTTGCGTTGCGGGTTAACGATCAATGTATTGGGCTCTTCAGCCATCTTTTGTGCCTCGCTATGCTCGGGGTTGACTGAAACAAACGGTATGCCGAACTGCATGGGGGTGAGTAAATAGGCACCGCTTCCGTCAACCCTGTCAATGCCCAGTATATCATTATGAATACATTAAGGAATTAACGTTGTGCAGAGCAAGGGACATGAATAACCGATCTCATAATAATGCCGGGTAGCAACGCTGGTAGACGGGCATCAAGCAGCCTCTCGCCTTCGGCTCGTTGGGCCGCTTGACGCTCCGTCTCCCTAGCGTGCTGACCCGTTGTTATTAAGTTAAAAAGAAAGAGGAGAAGTGAATGGAAGCGTTAAAAAACATGCTAACAGTCGCACTACTAGCGACCATGACATGCCTAGTAATCGTAAGTGTAATTGTCGTAATTGACTTGATACTGCACTCATTCCTCACTCTGTGAGGATTGCGGGGAAATGACACATATTCCCCACAAGCTCGGCGGTCTTCCTTCGTCAGACCACTTCCCTAAAGCCTTCGGCATTAGGAAACCATGTAAGAACATGGGTTGCTTGGCAAGGAAAGAGGGGTCAGGAAGACGCCGCAATATTGTCACAAGTTCGCCACATTTTGCACACAATCAGAAGCGATACTTCAACCGTTCAAACAGAAACCAACCACGAAGGAACACAAACCACAATGGCTAAGATTAAATCCGAAAGCCCAAGGAATAGCGCCGAAGCGATAGCCCACGCGCTCGTTGAAATATTCTCGCCGCTCCTAGACGAGCCGCGCGACGAAACCTCAACCGCGCCGGTACCAGAAGAAACCGACCGCAACTTTCATTACAACTTCGACAGCGTTATAGGCGCAGTACACAAGCGCTATCAGAAGGCCGAGGCATTCGAGGCGCAGACGCAACTCGCCTACCAGAAGCGCCTCGAGACTGACCCCGACGAGCAGGACATACGCACGTCGAACGCTAGCATCTACGCAACCCGCGCAGGTAACGCGTGGCTTGCCGCCCTTCAATTGCGCAACGCATTCGACGAGGCCTACGAGCGCCTGACCGGTACGTGTTTCGAATTCGAGACATGGCAAAAAAACATGGAAGCATTTTATACCGGCGGAACTAAGCCGAACGCTGCGAAAGCGAAAGCTAACAGCGCCGCCGAAGAACTAGCCAAGCGCAAGGCTGCGATGGGACTGTAGCGCAGCCAAACGGGCCGGTCGAGCGAGTGCTTGGCCGGTCCGTTTTATTTTTGGCGCGGTAATGAATAGGCACCCGTTACAGGTGCCACTTTATTTATATTTCAAGGTGTTAACTCCAACCAGTGAGGCAAAATGCAGTATGAAACAAACGGTAAAACCCTTCCGCAATTGCAAGAGGCGCTCGACCAAAAGCTAACAACACCCGAAGAAATTATTTGCACATTACAAATTCGTGCAGATAAACCGACATGCTCGGCAGGCAAACAACGCCGCACGCTGGAGGCAATCGAACGCCTCCAATTAACTGGGCGTGTCATTGCTACCGCCCCTAACAAAGGTGCCATGTCCTCTAATAAAAAGGCAAAGCAAGCCACCACCGAGGACCCCTTCCTTGCAACAAAACGTCTCAACGATCTGGAGTGGTGGAAGAAGCATGTCACTGCCATGGGAAACGAGCAAAAGCAGCAGTTGCTCACCCATCTTCTTAATTCAATGGGCAACCAGCCCGTTGTTATCGTCATAAATAAATAGAGGCCACCATGGGACAACGCAAAGTTCTTAAGCAAAAGATCGTCGTCAAATCTCCAGAAGAAGTAAAGAAAGGAGACGAGTTAGTTATCATTGAAAAATATAAGGTGATTAACACCATGCAATTAAAGGAAGGCAGTCGTTACGATTGGAGAATCGTCACGAATAAGGGCCACTTCCAGTATTGCACTGAGGATTTGCTGGTCACCGCCGATGACTGACTTGGAACAAGAGCAAAGCAATATGCTTGCAGCAATCAATACTCTGCAAGACAGGCTTATAGAATTAACAATAAGAAATGAAAGGCAGGATCAAACACACATCCTTGAATTACAAAGACAAATCAATGCATTGGAGAACAGCTTATGAGCATGCCCAATGCCAGAGAAAGGCTTGAAGACCTCGCCAAAGGTGTCACCCTTGGAAGAGAAGGATGCTCTACACGCAGGCAAATCGCTGCCGCAATCAGGTGCATCATCGAAGAAGAACTTCATAGAAAGAAACCTATGAAGATGGCGCGTGCCACTGCCCGTCCAATCACAGCCGAGACAAGGCTGGGTGTCTGTCTTTTATACGAAGACAAGCCACACCTTACCAACCGAGAGATCGGTGATGTGTATGGAATAGATGGCGCGCGTGTCAGTGAAATCCTACGAGCAGAAAGGAGCAAGTTGCTCAATGTCTAATCATACCCGTTACACAGCCATGAATAATGCACGCTCCATTGTTACAGGTGCCGGGCATGTGCATGGCGATGCAATGCAAAACCTATTAGACGCGTCGATCATGTGGCAAGTCATACTTCGCACCGACATTACCCCCCGCCAGGTGGCCGATTGCTTAGAGGCATACAAGATTGTCAGGACAATCGATGGTGGCTCGAACATAGATAATTATGTGGACCGCATTGGGTATGCGTCACTCGCAGCGGAGGCACAGGGTATTAAGAATGAAGACATTCCCCCTACTTTTTAAAACCATGGAGGAAGCCCTTAACTATGGGCTTACCTACCATGCCACCCCGTATGTAGTAGAAGTTAAAGGTGGATTTAAAGCAGCAATAAAAAAGACGCGGCCCCAGCAAGGAAGAACCGGGACCGCGCAAGTAAATTACCGGACAGACAAAGGGAGGCAAAACTGTCCGGCCCAACCACCACTTAAAGAATAGGGAAGGGTAAGTCATGGGTCAAGGCTCACGCAGTAAAGTGCAAGAAGTTCTCGCATCTCTCACTGAACAGGTGATCGATAAGTTAAAGCGAGTACAAGAGGGAGAGAAACTATCTCCCTTTGAATCACCATGGGAAGGTGACCCCATGCCTCGCAACTTCACAACCAATGAGTATTACCACGGTGTAAATATCTTTGGTTTGTGGGTAGCAGCAGAGACTAACAACTACACCAGCAACGAATGGTGTACCCCCAAGCAACTCTTAGCTTACGCTAGGAAAAATAAAATAGATGTATCATTCAAAGGGCAGAAGACTACACCCATAATTAAATGGGTAGATAATTGGGAGCCCAAAGAAAAGAAAACCGATGACGGCACACCTAACTTTGTCGGGTTCTGGCGTGTCTTCGGTGTGTTAAACAGGTGTCAAATCAATGGGTTACCTACTGCCCATGTATCTGACGAGCCTGTTGTTAAGACCAGAAATAATATTGATAATTGGATTACCGATCTTAACCCCACCATTAAAGATGGAGGTGACCGGGCTTACTACCACCCAAGGCATGACTACATTGGCATGCCCGACATCAACAAATTCAAATCAGAAGACCACTACTGGAATGTACTGTTCCATGAGTTGACGCACTGGACAGCACATGAAACCAGATTGGATAGGACATTATCCTTAGAGAAAAAGGATTATGCCTTTGAAGAATTGATAGCAGAAATGGGATCAGCCCTGATCTCTTCAATGATGGGAGTACCAAGCAAGATCAATCACGAATCTTACATCAACGGTTACATCAAACTGTTGAAGTACGATTACCTCGCGCTAAGAAAAGCAGCAACACAAGCGGGGCAGGCATACGAGTATTTACTTAACCCTGAGAAAAGGAAGGAAGTCGCATGACTTTGGTTAAAAGAAAGATGCAAAACAAAAACGGAGTGATGGTCGTGGATCACCAAAAAAATTATATAGTTATCACCGGCAGTAGTTTCGGTGGCAAGCTGCTGCTCCCCAACACAGAGGAGAACATGCAGCGTGTGACAATCCTGCTTAGTGCCATGATGGTAGACGAGGTGTATGCCAGCAAGCACCCTGATACGGGACGTGAGGTTATGTATCAGGATAACTCTGCGTATCGCCAGGTTAAAATCAGCAGCATGTATATCAACAACGGTGAAATCTTTGATAGCGAAGAAGACGCCAAGGCTTTTTGGGAAGACGCACAGCAAGGGAAGGAGGTAACAAACGAAACCCTTATTGACATCGATTGAGTGGTACGAGAACAACTTTAATTGTCTCTCGGTATACGACCACAGACGACAGGAAATGTTCACTCAATCTGAGCATGACTGCAACACCCACAAGATGGACTTCAATAGATTCTGGAAGATGCTGTCGTTTACACGAAGGCGCCTGATAGAAGAGGGAAACCAGTACAAAATAAAACAGACAGGATTGGAGGCCACTGTTGAAAGCGACCAAGCGACATGACATGGCTGAAGAGATTGCCATTGAACACATCGCATGGCTAAGAGGGAGAGGGGTAACCCTCCCCTCGTTATGCGCTAGCTTAAATTTTTTAAACGATCACTTTACTAATTGGGATCAAGCCATTGATTTCTTTGCAAGAGAATGGCTTCGTATCAATGGGTATACTGAACAAGAACCAGTATGCGATTACACTTTTATTCCACATCCACAAGGAAGACAATATGACCTGTGAAAATAAAGTTTCTTACTCTGTTGTTACTAATTCTGGATTCAGAACGCGTGAACATCTAGTGCGATGCGGCCTTACTGACCCTTATGGTATGCGTGCCATTTGTGACGAATGCCTTAGTGACCCACGCAAGATGGCTGAGATTCAACAGCATGAAGATAACATCAAAGCAGATAACCAATGGGCCAAGTCTGCTGGTTGGGGGGAATTTTAAAAAAAATTGTAGTAGCCCCCCTTCTATTCCTATTGCACATGCTATATAATAATGTGCAGTAGATAAATATGAGGCTAGTATGTCTGACCACCAAGGCATCCCATCAGCACTCGTCAAAGAATTGATTAAACGCAGGCACGAACTGAACCTATCTCAGATCGAGGTTGATCTGCGCATGGATTCAAGGCCAAGCCAGTGCGGTAAATGGGAGAGCGGCATACGCAACCCACAATTAAACAGCTTGATAAGCTGGTGTGCTGTTCTCAACACTGAACTGAAACTTGTACCAATGAGAGGCACAGATGGGGAAGAGGCAGAGGGACAAGGGCAACCGCATAGAACGGAACCTTGTTAATAAATTAAAAGAGCAAGGCATAGCCGCTGAGCGTGTACCATTAAGTGGCGCACTTGGCGGGCAACACTTCGGTGATATAGTCTTGCCAACAGGTGAGCGTTGCGAAGTTAAGGGGCGCGCTTCCAACAGAATATTCTGGAAGCTAATCAAGCAGTACATAGAAGGTGTGTCCTACCTTCTGCTAGTTGAAGACAGGCAACCACCCCTAGTCGTCATGCACTGGGATGACTTTGTTAAGTACCAGAAATTAAAGGAAGAATATGTTCGCACCCATTCCCCTAAAAATAATGAGGCGCACTGATCTCAGTGCCAATGCCAAGCTACTGTACGCACGCCTCGTTCTGTTCGTGGGTGAGAATGATACGGCATGGCCTTCCCGCGAAACACTAGCGAATGAACTAGGCATCCACTTGCGAAGTGTTCAGCGCGCCATGGCTGAGCTTATTAATGCCGATCTAATTGAAAGGCAGCAAGGCTACAACGGGCATACCAATACTTATTCAATCACCGAAGACAATCCAGCAGGACAAATATGTCCTACTGAGGAGGACAAATATGTCCCACTAAGTAGGACAGATATGTCCCACATAAAAGAACCAATTAAAATATCAACAAAGAAGGAGAGCGCGCGTGGGCAAGGAAGCGAAGGCAAGAAGAGCAAAAGGGGGTCGAGGATCACAGAAGATTGGCGACCTGACGAAGGAACTAGAGAAAGATGTGTTGCAAAAACATCGGAACCCTTTGTCGAAGAGCAAATCCAATGCTTTATCGACTACTGGATTGACATCACTGGACAGCGTGGAATCAAACTCGCATGGGACAGGGCTTTCCATAATTGGATCAGAAACGAAATCAAATGGGGGCGCGTTAAATCGTCCAGCACTAGTAAGCCAAGCGGTGAAGAAGGCAGAAAGCGGCGACGTTCTGGGCTCGCTTCTGCATATAGTGAGCGAATGGAGAGCAACGGACGAACCGATACTGTCCACTGATGAGTGCGAGAAGGCGGTCGAAATCATTGAGCAACACCTGCAACCATGCGATCCCCAGCTAGCCATGGTTCTGCTTGATGAAACTCTTGAGTTATTCAAGGTGCCAGACAATTGGGATGTTGTTGCCAAGTTCTACCTTGAAGCGATTGAAGAAATACCAGAGGACTTGCTACGTGAGACATTGAAGCATGTCCGTATGACAAAGAAGTGGTTCCCCAAACCAGTAGAGTTAAGGGAGTATGCCCTAGATAAATTATTCCACCGCAAAATTTCCATCCATCGTTACAACGTAATGAAAACAAAGGCACAATCCTGATGCAGCTAGGTCTAACAGAAGACGAGAAAGCCATGCGCGCCCTTGGAATAGGGGGCAGCGATGCAAGCAAGATCATGAATGGGGAGTGGCATGAACTATGGGAGATCAAGACAGGACGCAAAGAGGATGCCGATCTGTCTGATGTGTTCCATGTTCAACTGGGCCATGCGACAGAAAAATTTAATTTATACTGGCTCAAACAGAACTACCAAGTTGGACTGATGACGGACGATCTGAGTGTAGTCAGGTCAAAAGAGCATGACTTTATGCAGTGCATGCCTGATGCCCTCGGTGTTTGGAATGATGGGACACAGTGCGTCATTGATGCCAAGCATACAAACCAGTGGTCTACTACTGATGTGTTATACAAGCGGTATTACTGGCAGTTAACACACAACGCAGTGGTAACTGAATCAACAACCTGTGTTATCTCCCCCATATACGGCAATCAGTTTGGCCCTCCTATTGTGTGGGAATTAAACGCAATAGATTCTTACCGATTGATTGAGGCAGAGAGGACATTCTGGTGGCATGTAGAAAATAATATAGAGCCTGTGAATGGGGTGCATGACATCCTTCAAGGTCTTTCTAAAATAGAAATCCCTCCCATTGACGACATGCTTGAGGTGGATATGGAGGGCAATAACGAATGGGCTTCACTCGCTGAAGACTTCAAAGATAATAAAGAGCAGCATGATAAGCATGCCAAAGCAAAGAAGGGGATACGTTCCCTAATAGACGACAACGTTAAGCTAGCAACAGGGCATGGAGTAACTGCCAAGCGGGGCAATGACAACCGTGTCCGTATCTCCATTGATAAGAAGAGGCAAACATAATGACCGACAACATGAAGTTGTGGAACAGCGTTGAGAAGACTGACCCTGCCCATACCAAGAAGGTAAAGTTTGGGCGTGGCTTTACTGCTATCGATCCCCACTCACAGGTGATGAATGCTACCAAAGCATTCGGACCAGCCGGTGAGGGCTGGGGCTGGAACGTCATGCGTGTCGAGTACACTGTAACGAATGACGTTGCTATACTCGTCGGCCTTTGGGTTAAGGATGATACGACATTTCTGATGCCTAGCAACTCTGAGTGCAACCCCGGCATACAGCAATGGGGTCAGGCTAGTCTGTATATAGACGCCGCGGAATCCAAGAAAGATACCGATGCCTTCAAGAAAGCCATGACAGATGGGCTAACCAAATGCCTGTCTTACCTTGGGTTCAATGCCGATGTATTCCTTGGTAAGTTCGATGATAACAAGTACGTACAACAGCGGCAGGAAGAGGTGGTCAAAGACGCAGCGGCTGAACGAGAGAACTCACCGGAGTATGAAGGTGCAGTATCTAAAGCAGATACTGTCATCAAGAACATAGAAGCATGCGAGACTAGAGAGGAAGTAAACGTCTTGCGTGATAAAGTTAAGAAGACATTCAGCGAAGTAAAAGATGTAGACAAGGGGCAAGCAATGCGCATGTCCTCTGCTATGCAGAAAAAACTTTCAGAGTTCCCCGAAGCAAACGTCTAAGAGGAGAAGCACATGGACGTAAATGAAGTAACCCTGCTTGGAAATGTAGGGCAAGACCCTGACTACCACACGTTTGATAGTGGGGATATGAACGCAAAGTTCTCCGTCGCCACATCAGTGAAGTGGAAGACCGGGGAGAAAACCCAGTGGCATAATGTCGTAGTCAAGGACAAGCATCTGGTTGAGGTGTGCCAGAAGTTCCTGCAAAAAGGCACACGCATATGGATGCGCGGCAGGTCCGAGACAAGGGACTGGACTGACAAGGATGGGAACAAGCGGTACACCACAGAGGTCGTGATCCCCCCATTCGTAGGGCAGCTACACGTCGAGGCGAGAGGCAAGGGCTGGGGTGACGCCGAAGGCGGCACAACCCAAGGCCCAACGAGTGACCCGCTCGAAGACGACATCCCCTTTTAGGTAGAGAAACATGGGCGCGTTTAACAGAAAGGATATCCCCGGTCGCGCGCCTAGCTGGGGTGGGTTCCCCCCTGCCCCAGCACTAACCTAATGCTGTGCGTATGGATTGCAATAGCCACAGCGCCTCCTCCCTTGACAGGTGCAAGCGAAAGCTACCGCTGCCATCCCTGTCCTTGCTTAGATCAATACATATATCAACGTAAGACTTGCTTGCCGACACAGACAGGCCGGTCTTCTTTGGATCAGACATTGCCTATGATCTTAAATAATTCAGATAATCTTTAGCTAATCTCAGGTCTTCAAACACACGTATGAATCCTGGGTGGCTTTCCTCAACACGCGGATCAATGATTGCTGTCATCGTAGCACCGTCGTCCTGGCTACCGAATTGGTGCCGCTCTGCATACTCATCCACATACTTATATCCCCTTGTCTTTATCAGGTGGGTAGACAGCTTGGTGTCCACATCCTCAGTTACATAGTAACCCCATTCATGGTGGTGTCCTTGTGCAAGGATACGAATAGGTAGAGTAGAAAACTTTGAAGCACGCATGGTGCCGTGCAGTATATTATATATGCTGCTGCCCTTCATGCTGTGCGCTAACCATGTAGGACACTGACGCCCATTTGGGAAAACAATATTAAACTTAGCCTGCCAATCAAATACCTGCACCGTGTCCTTAAGCATCTGCTTAATAGTATAGGCATTCTCAGGTGACATCGTGTCGTGGTTGCCTAGCAAGCAAAGCAAATACTTGACCCCACTATCCCGCATTAACCATTCAATTAATTTGTACGCCGTTGTTCTACTAGTATCTTGGTCGGCCCATAAACGCATCAGCCTGCCTGACCAAGCGTTAGATGCGTCACCCATTTGCACGCAGTACATGCCGGGGGTGCTAGCCATTATCTCGCAGTCATCTTTTAATAGGGGCCAGTTACACCCATCATCATCTACGTGTGGGTCACCCATCAGACACAAGCCCATGGGCTCATTGTCTGGCATACTAATATCAAACCATTCTTTCGCCTTGCTATGAGCGTACCTTTTCTTAAACCTCTTAGACATATGGTCGATGATATCCTCTACAGGTACATCATCTTCACCAAAGTCTGGGAGTACAGGGGCGCTTGGGATTGAGCCATCAGGCACCATCCCTTTGTTCCTTGCGCTAGCAATGCGGGAGCGGAACGTAGCTTCCGGCATATTAAGAGCGCGGGCAGCGGCAGAGGCGGTGCCGTGTCGCGCCTGTTCGTTTAACGCTTCTTGTAATATCTTATCATCTAATGGTTTAGTTGCCATTGTCCTTGCTTGCTTTTATTTTCCTCCTCAGATCACCGTAGTCTATGACCATCCGGTGAATAGCAGAGCAATCACTTGCCTCTTCAATGCGCGGGCAAGGTGGTTGCAACCCCTTCAGTTCTTCGGAAGCTAAAGCCTGCATGCTTTTGCTATAATCTTCAAGGTCTGGCACGACAACAACCGCGTCACCTTTTGCTTTTGCAAGGTAATTAATATACGCAGAGCCGACAGCACCAGCAGCAGAAACCCCACTAAAAATCTCCGTCACGCATCCGGTCAGCGGTATCGTCAGAACTACTGTCGCGCACGCTAGCCATCTTCTGCCTAACCTTTTCGACAGAAGTGGCTTGCTTCGCTTTTTGTAACTTTGTTGCCACGTAGTACGCACCGGCACCGACCGCAACAACTGCGAGTATACTAATCCAAACAATCAAGTCTCGCCTTTCTCTTTCATTAGCATGCCACCAATACCAGCAAGCGCGCCAATACCTGTAACAATATGCTGCATCATATCCTCTGGAATATTAATGCCAACTGCCGCAAGGATCGCACCAAGCCCCGCCATTGTGCTAGGCTCACGCATGCGTAACAGTAAAAGTTTAACTAACGCCATTTCATATCTCCTTGAGTTAAGACTTCATGGATTCTAGGTGACGCTTAATCCATTCGACATCCTTACTTACAGATTCCATCTGGCGCGCACGCGCCTCCATATTCTCAGGACTATTAATAGATGCCAAGGTGTTTGTGCGTCTGTCAACCACCTCAGATGCCGTTGTTAATTTGTCTAACCTAATGTCTTGTGAATCTAAACGCGCCTCCAGCTTACGTGTATCCATTTCAAGCACACGTATTTGATGCCTAGCAACTGCCGCTGCGGCTATTATGCTGGCTATCATTCCAGCTACAGGTATAAGGCTGTCCCAATTCATGTACCTTTTCCCGGCTCCGGGAAGCCATCCGTTGTCCAGTTCCTTCCGGCACTAGCAGCGCATGACCTACCATTGCTGTCGCTTATGATTACCGTCCAGGAACCTTCTTCAGAAACAAATACTTCCACTAACCGGTTGTCGTTTGCTAGCCCCATGGCCACTTGCTTCTCACCCCAGCGCTCCCATAGTCTTTTGATGATGTCGTATCTCGGACCGCATACTTGCGCGGCAGCGGCAGAGGACAACAGCAAAAGCAGTGAGGCGACCGCGAGAGTTTTCATTTTCTTAGCCGCCATCGTCGGCAAGCCCAGCCAATCATGCGGCCTATCGTCCACACCAGACTAGCAGCAGCCGCAGCGGCGGGCAGATACTCAAGGACTGTTGCCCCCGCGACCCCGAGGGAGGCCACATCAATGGCGGACTTGAGTTGGTCATTCATTTGATGGCCTGAATGGTCAAGCGTGGCACCGAAAGGTAGTGAGTATCCGTGGTACCGGCCCACGTTTCCGTTTCGTGCATCTTGAATTCATAGCTTGAGGTATGTTCACGCGCCTGCACTTTGATTGTCTTTGCGCTAGACCAACTGGCAACGCGGCCCGTGTCTGTATCCGCTGACCCGCCTATTCGGAAAGTCCATTCCAGGTGGTGTTGCGCCTCAGAGTAATAACCAGAGGTACCGCTGCGAGCATGGACAACTTCGTCGGAATCTAAAAATAAAGCAAAGTCGCCAATTGCACCTGCGTCTTCGTAGCTAGCGATAAACGAAAACCTGTAGATAACACGCGTCGTTCCGCTCGGAGGGGTATACGCAATCGAACTACCCGTGATATCGGTAAGTGTTGTCGTTGCGACTTGCGCCGCTGTCACATTAGGCGCTGTGTACGTGCCGCTCAGAACGGTCTGCGTTTCGCCATTACACACCAAGCTGACCGTCTCGATCACCTCGCCTGCCCGATAAAGAGTGGAAGCCGCTGGGCTCGCAAAGGTCGGGGCTGCGCCTGCGCCCGCCGAGGTTAAAACGTGACCAACCGTCCCCGTCGCGACATGACTTGGATTCCCACTGGCGTCAAACGTAATCAGATTACCATCGGTCCCTCCCGCAAGCTGCGATAGGCCAACGGCATTATCTGCTATGAGGTTACCGCTTACTTTTGTGAGGGCCATGATACATCACTCCGCTGCCCACGATGCCGGTAGGCCTGGCAGTACGCTTGGGTTTTTCTTCTCATCAATTTGAGCCTGCAATGCAGCTTGCATCTCGGCTTCAATTGAGGCCGCCGTGGCAGGATCGCCTTCGGCGTCATCAGCGCGGTTAGCGTTTGCATTCGCGGCCAACGCTTCGAACGTCCATGCCTTGCACTGCTCGACAGTGACGTCATCGAACGCAGTAAAGTTAGAGGCGTCTGGTTCGCCAATTTGGACAGCGCCATAACCGTCAGCGGAAAATTCCGGCGCACCATCCCTCGCCATCATCCGGTAGTGGATCACGCTGGCAACATCTTTGAGGTCATCAACGGCAACTTGCCGTTCGATGGTCTCAACACTGAAAGCAAATTCGGTCATTTAATAACTCCTTGGTTTAGAGGCCACTAGTTAAAGTGGCGCTAGATAAAATTTCCACGTAGGCAACCACGTTTCCGCAACTCGCTGCTGTCACATCAATCGTCACGTTTTGACTGGAAACGGTAGTTGTCAGAGTAAAGCTCTGGTCGATGTCCACCTGTGTGCCAGCGTGTACGTTGGCACTGCTGGTATCTGTGGTAATTGCGTAGGTTTGCTCTGAGTGAAATTGAGTTGCTAACGCTGCGCCGCCACGCCCGGCGACCCGCACTTTGACGGATGCTATGCAGTAGTTGGGCAAAGTAATATCGACGATATCGACATTCGTTGGGTCGTTTCCAAGGCCACGCACGTACTGCCAATACCGACCGTTTGTGTTTTGCCCGGTGCTGCGTAAAACCGTATCGCCGGAAATGTCTAGATTGGCTTCTGGTGCCGTATTGCCTATCGCAAGCTTGCCCGAAGTGATGCGCGCCCATTCAGTGTTGTTCGTCTGGAACAACAGAGGAGTGTTGATGTTGGTGCCGATTTTTGCTGTTCCGGCGTTGTCCATCGCCAGCACAAAAGTCCCCGAAGCGTTTTGACTGGTCAGGTGCATCTCAGCCGCATAGCCGGTTGCGCCATATAGTTGGTGATATGAGTTGGCTCCGGCCTTGGATACCTTCAGCGCGTATGTACTGTCTGGCGCTATACCGATACCTACTCCACCGCTAGCACCGTCGATAACTAGCCTCTCGTCGGACCCATCGAACGCCCCCTTATCTGCGTCGGCAATCACGAATTTACCCGCGACATCCACGCCCATCGACCACCTGGCGTTGCTGGCGGTCGCGTCCATGTTGATGAGCACGTCCCCGCCAGACGATCCGCCATTTTGCAAGATCAGTCTGGCATGGGAATTAGCGGTGTTGGATGAGTTCTTCACCCGCACAATTTGCGGCGAACCGCTCAGGCTGCGCGTAAATTCCGCGTCACCCGTGACCAACAATTTTGATGCGGGTGCCGAGGTCCCGCCTATGTGCATGTTTCCTGAAGTTGATAACAAAACAGCATCGGTGTTGTTGGGCGCAAACGTAATTGGGATTCCACTTGCAGCACGCAACTCTATGTCTGTGCTAGTGCCGCTGCCTAAAAGTGCAGCTTTATTTCCAAGCCCGCCCCGGTAGGTGCCATTGGATCGCACCTCAAATACGGCTCCACCAGCGGCACCCGAACCTCCATTGGCGATAACATTTACGACATCAGTACCTGTTCCACCGGGGCCAAAAGTCGCTTCTCCTGTAGCTACAACATTGCCAGTAACACTAACCCCCGTGGAAGTGGTCTCAATCTTTTTTGAATCATCATAAAAAAGCTCGACTGACCCATCTTTGGTGAACGTGGCGAGGTCATCCCCGCCGTATGTCTCCATCCGAATGGCGGTGCCATTTGTTTTGACGTAAAAGTTTCCTGTACCTTGATCGACTATGTGTGAGTCGTTGGTATCGTGGAAAAGGCTGAGATCGTTGCTTGTACCAATGTTGATTGATTTATGGTCTGGTAGGTACAAGTTCCCGGCGAGAGACACACCTGCGTTATGCACATGCGTAAGCGTGATCTCGGCGTCGTCGCCAAATTTCAAAACTGCCGCATCTGAGTCCAAGTGCAAATCGCCAGCGAACGTGGCATTGCCATTGGAACGATCCAGAAGCATGACTTGACTGTAGGTTCCTGCGACATGCCGGTTCAGTTGTAGATGGCCCCCGGTGGCTAGCTCAAAAAATGCCCAACCATGCGTGTCATTCGCAGCAATACGGAGTGCAGCAACGCTGTCGGAGTTGCCGTTAATAGTTAATTTAGCAATCGGAGTAGTGGTCTGCCCGATTGCGACGTAATTATAGCTATACAAGTTGCCGCTCGTATCGATCCGCTGCCGCCAAGCATTTGCCGTGTCATCGTAAATGCCAAATGACCCGCAAGCGGAGTCGCCATCGCCAATCGAATGTAGTGACCACTGCCTCGCGCCTGTTGAGTTGTTGTCCAGCGTCAGCCGCACGTACCTCGATGCAGCCGCAATATCCACGGTGAAGTGGTTTGCCACGTTCAGCGCTGAGCCGCCGCCAATAGCTACTTCACCGGAGGCGTTGATGTGGAAACGGCTGGCATTCGCCGTATTGTCATAAATATCCAACGCCGACGTATTTTCGCGCATGCCCATGTACCACTCACGGGCATGGGACCCGCCGGTACGCCGCAGCCGCCAGCCAACGACCTGATCATCTGCGGTGACCGTGACAGTCGGTAACACAGTGGTTGCGCTGGAGACTTCAAATTTGGAATTAGCGACGGCACTGGCGGACCCACCTATGGCAAGGCCAGAGGAATTTACGCGCATCCGCTCCGCGCTATTGGTCAAGAAGTAAAGTGTGTCGTGGGTATTCGAGCCGGTAATTTTGTTATCGACCCATTGTATTCCCATGTCGTCTGCAAAGTTGAGCATCTTGCTCGCAGACATATTGATGTCGCCAGCGAACGTGGCATCGCCGTCCGGCTGAATCGTCAATTGCTCTATAAGATTTCCGCCATTTGCGCGGGTGTGGAGGCCAAGCGTCGTACCGTACTGGCCATCGGTCGCATTTTCTTTTTTAACTGTGATCCCACCAGCGTCAAGGTATGTGGAACCCGTATACTTAAACTGATACATCGTTCCAGATTTTGGAGTGGTGCTATGAGCAGCACTGTTTCGTACCACCGACTGATAGACCATCGAGCCACTCGTACCTGTGGCATCTGATGTCACGGTCAGTTTAGCGTTTGCGTTGGGGCTGGCATCGTTAATGCCGACGTTGCCGGTGAATGCAGCGGTTCCGGTGACGGTCGGCGCGGTAAGTGACTTATTCGTGAGTGTCTGACTGCCGGTCAGCGTAGCAACTGTGCTGTCGATTGAGGTCGTGACAGTGTTGCCGCTGCCGACCGTATCTATTCCAGTGCCGCCTGCCAGCGTGAGCGATTCTGAATCTAGATCGATGTTCAGCGCGCCGCCGGAATCAGCTTGGAAATCAAGGTCTTGGGCAGTGACCTGGGCGTCAACGTAGGTTTTAACTGCTTTAGCTGATGGCAGCGTGTCGTCACTACCACTGACACTTGATAGGTCAGTATCGATATCAGAAGTAAGTATTTTCTCCATTGCGATGGTGTTGTCAGGCGGGATGTATGTACCCGCTGCCTGACCGTGAACTATTTCAATAGCAGACGTATTAGGTGGTGCCGTCGAAAATGTCAGCGTGGTTCCCGAAATCGAATAATTTGATTTGGACTGATAAATTCCGTCTATGTAAACTTGTGTATTGCCCTCCTGTCCCGGATCGGCAGACAGGGTAAAAGCCGTTGTTGAGCCGTTGCCCGTTGCTGTCGTAACACGGTAATCCGTAAATGCTTGCAAGGTGGCAAG
>VTLG01016519.1_pt1 | contig 26856 bp, 13 predicted proteins | sample 4694571 | NCBI WGS metagenome assembly VTLG01 (sample SAMN12604809, study PRJNA352737) | marine metagenome | biome: ENVO:00000447; feature: ENVO:00000209|ENVO:00000569|ENVO:01000036; material: ENVO:00002151; isolation source: viral sequences binned using virsorter ...
ATTTAAATAATGCTCCCATTGCATACTGTGTGGAGTATGTGGTCTGTTCTGCAGTCGGTAAATTTTGAGTATTTACAGTGGGTTCATTCATAATCGCAGTCCACACTTCATAATCCATACTCTTATCAGAAACTAATACTAACGCATATTCGGTGCCGGGTGGTAAGTAAATTGGTTCAGGGAATGTTACCTTAGTTCCAACAGAACTATCAGAGGATGTATTATCCTTAAGTAAAATATCATTTCCTTCAGCATCTGTTCCAACTACAGAATCTGGGAAAAGAACAACAGGTGTACCAATTACCCTTCTAGTAGGTATACCTAATTGTGTAGTTCTTATTTGGAAAGTAATAGGTGCAGATTTTTGATCACACTTTGCAAAATACACTTCAACTGACGTTAAATACGCACCATCAATATCATCATTCGTATCAATGTCAGAAGGTGCTTCAATATTTCCACCAACAACAAATGTCTGAGCAAGAGGATCATAGAACTCTGTTGTAATTGTATCAACATTGATGGTATTTACACTGAATCCAATATTAGCAGTCAAGTTAATATTATTAACTGTGTTTGCTGTTGTGACTTCATTCTGCCATCTTTCTACAGTACCATTAGAAACATAATTTACCTCTGCGAAAGATATATCGCTACTGCCTGGTAAACCAGGATCATTGTTTATATCAGATGATAATCTAAATGTTTTTGTTCCAGTTTCGACTTTTACATTAGGTCCTGGTGGTTTTGAATTTGGATCTTTCAAGAAGAATGTTCCTAAAACATCACCACTGCCATCTGCAATTAATCTCACATCCTTAACATAAGCAACAGCACCACTTGTCTTTCCAACAAGTTTCATATCCTTCTTAACATATCCAGAGTAACTTCCCTCTGCCTCCTCTGCTAACGCCTCAGTATCAACATTTAATATAGATGATGTCTGACTGTATATTAATGGTAATCCCTCTGCTGTGCCTCCTGCAGTAACCTTAGAATAAGGATTTGATAAGTAGGTAGTTGTTGGATTATCGAACTTACCTCTCTTATGATTTGGTTGAGCAAGTCTGAATCTTAATCTTGTATCATTTCCAATTGTGCCAACAACTGTTTCACCGATTTGAAAAACACCATCTGATCCATCAGTGCCATCTGATTTTTTAATTTCTATTAATTTTGGAACTAAGTCAACACCCTTCTTATTATCTAAGAAATGATAGTAACGAGTTTTTGGTTTTAAGTTTGATGCAACGAACTCTGTATTTCTTGATCTCATAAATGAGTCAACATCAGAAGAAATTAATACGTTTCTTACTGATACATCTGTAGTCGTGAATGTATTTCTTGTTGTTTGATTGATATTCACATCTCTCTGCCCACCAGCACGAATTCGTGTGGTAGTGCTTGTTGTACCTCGACGGGAACTACTTGCTACTCTTCTGTTTACATTTCTTCTATTAACATCAGCAAAATTAAATCTACTTAAATCAATATTTTGATTCAAATTAACTTCATTATTACGAGTTGTTGTTATATTTCTATCCTCTAACTGAACTGTTCTTGTCCAAACATCATTTGTTGGATCTAAAACAATATTTCCAGTATACACTACAACATGGAAGGGGTTAACATTTTCTACAGTTGTAGCAAATGATTGTTCTAACCAATCAACTTCATCATATTTTAAAGTAATTGCTCTTCCTGTTTTTTGTAAATTTGGATCAAGTAATGGGAAATTTCCAGAGTCATTATTTAAATCTGCTGGTGCTAAATCAAGTTTGATTGCGTTTCTCGATCTGATAGGAACTAATTCGTTTGTATTTGGATTTATCTCTGCAGAAGTAAATGCTCTATTAATAAAGTTAGTTGTAGAAAAATCGTCAACAAAGAAACCAGACTTAAATCTATTTCTACCCTCCGCATCTTGAATTTGAAGAGTTCTAGTATCCATCTCAAGTAGTGTTAGAGATGTCGTTGTTTCTAAATTCTTTACTCTATCATCAATATCACTGATATCTCTCATAGTATATCTGCGATTATCAATTAATTTAAATATTGCATCTTGTGGATTGTAAAGATATGCCGGATATGAAATCTGAGCAATTTCTAATAAACCCTCACTCTTTTGAGGTGGTTTTGGATATCTTGCTGAAACACCCTTTTGAACAACAAACTCTTCTTTTGAGTTCAAATATAGTTTATCAATTCTAGGAAGATAGTATTCATAATTTACAACTGCACCTTCACTAGTTTTTAAGAATATATTAGACGAACTGTTAAATGTTCTTGATAAAAAATCAAATGGTGATTTATCGGTTGCTGTAAATACATCAACTCTTGGTCTAAAATCAAGAGTATCTGATGCCTTATATTGATCAATATAAGGGATATCAGTGGCATATCTTTCACCATCGTAACTTAAAACGGTAAAGACATCTCCCGTATCATCAGATGGAACTGTATAATGATCAAAGATTACCAACAGTTGTCTGGTTGGTTCTGGAACACCTTGATTTCTAATAATACTTGAATAATCATAAAATTCTGTGTTCTGACCTTTGTCAAGTTTATATGATGTTGTTAAATCTTTTCTAACTCCTGTCACTATTAATTCAATAGATGATTGAATATTAGATTCGGTAAATGTAACAACCTCTCCTGTGACAAAAGATGAGTTATTAAGATAAACAATTTCTATACTATTTGGATCGGCAGAACCGTTAATTTCTGCATTTGTTGAAATTACTCTTGCAATAGCATCAGAATCAGATCCAGTTATTATTTCTCCTACTACACAATTATTTGAAACTGCAACCGATGCACTAAATTTTAATTTATCTAATGTTGGTTCGTTTGCATCAACTGATTCATATACCGCAATTAACTTAGCGACATCAGGTCGATTTAAAGATATTCTTTCATCTTGAACTCTTAAACCAAAAAATCTATTGAATAATAATCCATCAGCAAGTGCTGTTGTACCATCTCCAATCGCTGTAGTAACTCCCGAAATTTCATTTTTAGATTTATTTACAGTTAATTTTTCACTACGATTATATATTTTTAACTTACTTTCAATGAAATTTTTCTGAACAGTTGTGTTTACAACTACATTATTACTATCTTCTAATCCAGAAATTGTAGCATTATTTCCTGATAATACAAATGTATCATTAGTTATTGCTCCAATATGACCACTGGTGCCACTACTTTTAAAGTGAACTGAATATCTTTCCTCATCGAATGCTGCCCATGCTACATCAGTTAAATCTGTATCAGATGTGTTTATAACTAGTTGATTACCAGTAACTTCCTCTCCTGTAATCTGCTTACTTAATAATAAATTAGATCTATTTAAATCAATTGAAGAAATATTTTCATCAGGTAAAGGCGCAAACAGACCAGTTTCATTAGTACGTATAATTGGTACACCTAAATTGACATCAAAAGATCTTGCTATTGTAGAAATTCCTAGGTTTGGTAATGAACCTGTAAAAACATCAGTGGTACCAGATCCAATCGCTTCTAATGTTATTGACTTACCATTATCATTGACAGAAACAATTCTATTGTAAACTTCCTCACCATACTCTGGATTATTATATCTTATTATGGAATCTGTTTTAATACCACTAAAACCTCCACTGGCAAAGTTAGTTGCAGTTGCAATACCTAAACTATCAACAATTATTTTATTCACACCATTAGGTAAAGGTGATTTTTGAAGAACAGTTCTTGCAAAGAATTGTGGAAAATCTGTTATGCCTGATTGTCCTATAGATTTTATGTCCTCTACGCCAAATGTATTTACAGTTCCAACACCAACAGGAAACTCAACTCCATTAATCTCTAATATTTCATTCTTTATAAACTTACCAGATGTTTGTCTTACACTTAATACTCCACCAGGTGTTCCATTTGATATAGAAAATCCTATGGCACCACTACTTTTACCAACAATTAAGGATGATAAAGGTGCTTCGGATGTATTAAGAGTTCTATTTAAAATTAAATCAGTTTTTGTTTGAATATCATATAGATGCAAATCCCATTTAGTGGAATCATCTTTATACTCACTATCCTTTAAATTAAATCCATATGCTCTTGCACTACCAATATTTTCTCCTGCTGTTTGTCCATCAATTGTATAAGACTTAAAAAGTTCAACAATTTCACCATTTTTAGGAACTCCTCTTACATTATATACTGTCAATTTATTTGGTGATGTAAATGGTATTGTTACACTGTTTATTTTTTCAGTATCTCTTGGTTTTTCTACATCAATAATTGAAGTATATGGTTTATCTACTTGATATCCTTTAACATATGCTTTACCTGGTGATAGTTTAATTACTGCTAAGTCATCAGATGGAGTATTCCCTTGATCTGTTATTTGATCTTCGAAGAAAATACCATTACTACCGATTTTGTCATTTAATGAATTGTGAAGTGAGGGTATAAATTGTTTTGTTGTATAATTACCAGATTCATCATAAGTTCTTTCTGCGATATAGTCTTTTAGTAAATTATATCTAGTTTTTGTTTGAATTTTCTTTACTTTACCATCAGTTACACGGAGTAATTCAACAAAATCAGTGTCATCTATGTCAGTTATTAATTTTTTAGTTAATGAAAGAGTTATCTTTAATCTGTCAGCGCCTGGCGCAGCAAAATTGGTGAATCCTTTAGCATTATCATATAATGATGAATCATCTTTTGCACTTACAAAAGATTCTGTTACCTTCAATCCTACCCTGTAAGTAGGTGTATTAGTATAATAATCTAAAATTAATGTTTGTTGTGATACATTAACAAAATAACCTCTTATAAAATAAACACCTTTACCAATTGATGCAGCAGATCCTATGGATGTGGCATCTACACTAATCAAAGAAGCAAAATCTGTATTTGCTTGAATCGTTGTATTGCCATATGGTATATTTTCATCACATATAAGTGCCTCCCCATCTTCAAATGAACTTGTTTCGAAGTTATCATTTCCATCAATATATTTTACATATATGGTAATATCATCAATAGGATCAGTGGTTGGTAATGCAACTTTTTCAACTGTTGCACTTATATTCGATATTCTACCTGTGATAATTTTTCCAACAAGATTATTAATATAAAGAGATATATCTATTCCGAAATTTGTAGAGTTTAACTTTACTGCATGATATCTACTATCAAATACAATATTACCTGGTATAACAACAGATCCATTCTTAAATAAATGACTTCCAAAATCTTCAATTTGATTTTGCAAAATTGATTGTGAAGTAGTTAATTCTCTTGCCTGAACTGGAAAACCTGGATTAAATAATACCTTGTAAAAATTATTATCTGAATCGAAGTCATCGAAGTATGGACTTACATTTAAGTTTGATTTTTGTGCCATTTGTTTTAGAATTCCAGAATGATTTTAACGTCTTCTTTTTGCCTTGCGTCCCTTGTTACTAGGCCACGATTATCAATATAAATTATTTCACCTGTCTGTTTATTTATCTCAGGATTAGCAAGACCATTTGTGAAATTTACACCCAAATTGACTACCTTGTTACTAACAACTGTAGTGCTACCATTGAAAACTGATATACCAATTCCAAGAGGTTCTACATTTCCAGAACCCTGTACAAATTCAGTTATTTTACTTTCAGAACTTACTCCAACATAATCTGTTTGATTTGTTGGTGTATCACCTCCAAAATACAAAGATCTGTCTCTTGAATATTTTAAGACATTAGTTTGTGTATTATAAGATGTAACATATCCTTTTGCTGTTCCCTGAGTTATGATACTTCCAACAGCAGGTGTTGTAGCAGGATTTCCTGATAATTTCATCGCAAATGCAGATGAAAAATTTATTTCATCAAAAGTTGTATCTTCATCTGCAAATGTTGAAGGATTTTTTAGTATTCCAACCTGAGAAAATTTAGTAGTAGTTGGAAAATCAGGTGTAGAATCATCAAATCTTGTATAAATTAAAATTTTATCTGCACCAAGTTCTGTGTATAAGTCATATCCATGTCCTCTTGATGGAGGAATTATAGGTATTAATTTTGCCCTATTTTCTAATGATATTGTTGTCGTGACCTGAATAGGACCTAAGTCTACAATACCATAAGTATATCCAGTTCCACCACTCGTAACAATTGTTTTTGTTATTTTTCCATTTGGATTGACTGTCACATTCACAATTCCACCTGTTCCATCACCTAAAATATTCAGAGAATGACTACCTTCCTGATAGGAAGAATTTACGGTGCTACCACTATTCTCTATATAAACTTTTTTAATTTGATTATTGTTTATTCTAGAATCTCCTGCTTCCCTTACTGTTTGTATTTGAGAATCAGTTGATGTTGACCATTCATTTGGTAGTGCTATAAATTCTGTTGAATCAAATTTTATGATATCACTAGGAGAAATTGTATAAAGATATTTCCAAACATATCCATCACCACTTGTGCCAGCAGCAGAGGGTTCTGTATCTGTAAAGGTTGGTTCATCAAGTGAGTTACCACCTTTTGCTGAATCACTACCTGGTGCACCTGACGATCCATTATCAATACACAAGTAAACTCTCAAGTCACTATTTACAACATAATATTTTGAATTATATAAACTTGACTGTTTTGAGTTGGGTGACTGATTAATTATACTGTAATCATGTCGATACATATCGTATCTTGTATTTGCAACCCAATTATTTCTCTTAACAACTCTTCTTATATTAGCACTAGAAATTTTCTTACCAAATAATATTGTGTCTTTATTATGAGAAAGGTTTTGAAAATTATCAATTGGATCCGATGGCCAGAAAGTAGAGGTTGTTCTACCAAAACCAGGATTAGTATTATTAATAGGATTTGATAATCCTAAGAACACATAATAAGAATTTGATGAGTCTAATATAGAGTCAACGAAATTATTTGCATTAATTATTCTAAATTGATCTGTAACTATTGCTGGCATATTTATAGTTTTTTATATATTTATAACAGTTTATTGAGTCTTAGGTAAAGCACCAGTTTTTCTAAGAGTATAATCCCCACCCGACCTTTGAATTGATGGGAATGTAGATAAACCTGAATCCACTTCGAATTCTCTAACATCTATTGATAAAGGTGAATCAGATCTAGTTAGAGATGTTAATTTACCAAATGATAAAGTACCAATGTTAGGTAAAACACCAGTATCCAGTGAATTGTCAGGAGCGGTCACAGTTGCTTTACATACTATTTCTGCATTTGTACCGGATTTAGTTATAGATGACACTTGATATACATTATCAAAGAATGTTGTTCCAACACCTATAGAATTTCCACCATGAGTTAATGATGTAACACCATGACCATTTGTTGTGTTACTGATGAATATGTAATCACCATTAGAACCAGAATCTAAAGTAGGAAAATTAATTCCATCAGTTCTTGATACATAAAATTTAATGGTTGTGCTACCACTTCCAGCCACTTCAATTCTAGTGATAGTTGCAGAAAAACCAGTGACTGCTTCTACTTTAATTATTTCAGTTTCTCTAACTGGAGGTTGAACAAGAACACTAGGAGCAACTGTATATCCAAAACCTGCATTGGTAATTGTAACTCCATTGATAATTCCACTATTCACGGTTACTGTTGCAGTAGCAGTTGTTCCAACTCCAACTCCAATTGATGGTGGAGCACTTATGCTTATAGTTGGTGCAGTTGTATAATTAGCTCCACTTGAAGCAATACTTATAGAGTTTACCTGACCATTAGAAACTGTTGCTGATAGTATACCAACTGTTGGCACCGTAGCATTAGGAATTAATTTAACATTGAAATCAGGATTTCCTTCATCCTCATAATTAAAGAAATCAGCATTATCAACATATATTTTAGTAGAAGTAGTAGTAATACGTTTTATTACTTTCGCAGTAGGATATATTTGAGTTGCGATTGAATCTCTTGTTTTTGGAACAATTCTACCATTAATAATTTTATCATTCTTTTGCTTATATACATTTAATGGTTTAAAATTGATATCATCTATACCCTGCCCTTCATAGACATTAGTTTCAAATCTATCTTTGCTAGTGAGTTCAAATACAGTTCTCTCATCTTGTGAAATGGAAGTGTTTATTTCTGGTGATCTCACTATCTGAACATTATCACCCTCTTCTAAGGTTTTGTTAATGTCTGTGCTTAGAGCACTATCAATTCCAGCTGTTCCTTTATACACATAAATTGAAATATCATCATTTTCCGATGGAGCAGTAGTGAATGAAAATACGGTGCCACCTTCGAATTGATAGTTTTCACCAGGTCTTTGGACTACACCATTTACAAATATAAGCAATATATTTTGAGCAATGATATCTGAATCATCATCTACTACTACACTCAACAATTCACCATTATAACGTAATGGGAATACTGTTCTAGATCCATTTTGTAGTGATTTAATTGAATCAACAAAGTCGAATTCACCAAACTGCCAAGATGAGAAATTATCTTGATAAATTTCTGAAACTTCGAGAGTAAATGGTTCTGCTCTTGTAAAACTCTTGTCAGTAACTAAACCTACTGGTGTAAATTTATCACCCTTTCTAAAGTTATATCCAGTTCTGCTTAACTCAAAATTTAAAATTCCTGTTGTGGTAACTCCGCTTACACTAATTAATGCACCAATACCAGTTTCAGGACCTGTTCCAAATCCAACTCTTGAAATACCTTCAATAGACATATTACTATATGATGGACTAGGAACAAATATTTCAGGTTCTTTATAATTAGTTCCACCATCAACAATATTAAATGATAGAGTTCCACCAACTCCTATTGTGGTAGTAATTTTTGCTCCTGAACCTACATTTGCACCCACATTTACTGTAATTGTATCAGCATTAAATGATAAAATTGCAGTAGATATACCTGCAACAGGATCTGTCGATCTTGGATATGAATGAATTGTTGAATAATCATCTTTTGAACAAGCGAATGATATAGAACCTGTTGCGATCTGAACTGTATTACTATCTGTCAATCCATGTGTTTGAATTCCAGTGCCACTTATGAATAAAACTAAATCTCCTGTCACTGGATCATATGATGCATCAGATGGGGTAAACCCTATTCCTGTATTTGCTGTCACCGCGTTTGCATCTGCACTTATAAAATCATGATCATAACCAGGATCAAATACTGTTGCTGCGACTGATACACCATTTGTTGTAACACCAGTATTGTATCCTGAACCAAATGTAAGATTACCAAACCAATTTTTAACAATTCCTCCACCAACAAATGTGTGTGGAATTGTGCTTGGTCCAACTTGAGTTTTAAATGTATTTGTTGATGATATTGATACTACAGAGAACTTATCTCCTATTGTTCCATCGGGGAAAATAGTTGTTGTAACACCAGCATGTGGAGCAGCACACTTAAACTCTAAATTAGATAGAAAAACTTCATCGGCATAACCGATTCTCAAATTATGCTTACCAACAGTTGTAATTTCTAAAACTCCAGTATTATTATCATAAGAAGCAGTTGAAATATTATTAGATGCACCACTATATGCAACTCCCACTATAGATGTGATTGTTCCTCCGGTAGATATCTGAGGTTTTACAATTGCCGGAACTAAAGGTGCATAACCCAATCCACCTGAAGATCCAAGAGATACAATTACACCACCTCTAGGTAAATCATTTTGATTCACATCCGTATCATTTGTAATAATATCTCCATCTGCTACTGTTGTTATTCCAGAGAAAATCACAGTTGTTGTAGACACTCCAGAGGTAACATTTTCAACAACTTTATAATTACCCCTTGAATTATTAACAGTTGATGGACTTTGGAATATATTATTAATAAAGAGAATACCGTTTCCTCCAGTATTTCCAATACCTGATGTTGCTATTCCTCCTGATTTTAATTCAAATGTCGATGCAATGCCTGTAAATTTATTTGAAATATCATCATATATCCTGTTCGTGCTATAATCATTTCTCAAATAAACTCTGCCCTCAAAATCAGACCTTGCTGGCGGCAAATTAGATTCATCAACATCTATTGAAGTGTTACCTCTTGGTGCCTCACTGAAGTGAATTTCTTTACCAACAATATTATAAGAACCTTTAAAAATAGTAACGTTACTTGAATTGCTATGAGAAGCAGCAGAACTTCCAACATAACCTCTCTGTGCACTAATTATTGGGAATGTACCTAAACCACTGACAGGTCCTGTAGTTGATGTTCCTATTCCTACATTAGTGACTCTTATAAACTCATCATCTATCTTAACGAGATCCTCAAGATTTATAGATGATATTCCACTCAAACTGAATATTGTTGAAGCAGCACTTATATTTCCATTAAGTTGATAAACTAAATCTGTTTGAGCAATAGGATGTTGAACTAGACCATCAATTGTAATCAATGCCTTTGAAAGACCTTTTGCCATTTCAAATTGATGATTATTACCCTCTCCCGCATCCACTAGTGTGACAGCATTTCCTCCTCTTGTTGTTGATATTGAGAATTGATCATCACTAGTTCTAATTGCAAACACTGAAGTGGGTAGTGGGGAGGTATTACTATCACCATCATGTTTAAACATCATCGGTGTTGAACCAACTCCAACGAAAGATGCTTGAGGTGTGTAAATTAACTCTTCGTTTGTTCTGAAGAAATGATCCTTGATTGTAAATGTTTTACCAGTTCCAATGTTTATAATTGATGGGTTTGTTGGATTAAATGTTTTGGCAAAAATTGGAATATTATTAGTTGTTAATTCAAAGTTTCTTCTGTTTATTCTATTACCATTTAAGGCATTGAAGAAATTCAAATTAGAGGACTGAGTAAGTTTTCCAAAAACTAATGGATTTGGATAATTAACAGATCCTATTTTAGTTTTTTCATCAGTCTCTGAATAGAATACTTCATTTAAAGATCTTACTGTTGTTATACCACTAGCAACATCTGGTATGAATTGTAGAACAAAATTATTACCCACAAACTTTGCATGGAAAGTTCCTATTCCTAGAGGAGGATCAGCAGAATTTTCTCCTATACCATTTACTATTGACAGATATTCACTTGGACTAGTAAATATTTCAGTGCCATTATGTGTAACATATATCTGGTGTAATGCTTCTGATGTTGCAGTCGCTACATGAGCAGTCGATTTTAAAGCAATAAATTTATTTTTATCTAGTGATGCAATCGTGCTTATTCCTGCTTTCTGTTCAAATTTAGATTCAACTAACTGAGTTCTTTCACTCTCATCTGCTTGACCTGTTGCTAAGAATCTATATGTTCCAATACCAGCATTAATACTACTAAATCCAATGATACTTGATCTAACTCTTATTGGATTAGATCTTGTATTAGTTACATTAAATGATATAATACTATTGCCAATTCCAGAAAGTGATGGACTAAATGTTGCTAAGAAATTTGAACTAAATGTTCCTTGATTGGAATCAAAATATGATTCTGTAAAATATGTGTTTGTTGCATCTCTTCCTACCAGATGTTCAACATAATTCATATCATTAGTCACAGTATCAGTAACTTGTGTTTTAATGAAGAGACTATCAGATGCAAATGTACTGATAATCGAAGAGGTTGTTCCTACTCCGACATTAACAACTGATCCAGTTATATCTGCAAAACCAAATGAACTTGTTCCTGTTCCAGTTAAAGTTGTATTAAATTTAGATTCAATTTGTTTGATATCATAATCAACATCAAATTTAAATTCATCTGATGGTGTAAATCTTAAGGAGTTTCTACCAGATTCATTTACTAATTCAAATTTTGTGAAGTCAGATTCTGAACTCAACTTACTTTTTTCAAGAAGATATACGCCAGAATTATTATTTAAAATAATTAATTCTGCAATTTGTGTCTGAGTACTTTCAGGATTTTTGACTAATGTAAGAACTCTATTAAAACCATCAGATGGTTGAACTTGTAAGATATCTAAGAATAAATTTGGATCACTTTCTAAATTTGAATAACGTGAACTAATGTCATCAATATTCAAAACATTATTTGATTTTGCCACAATGAAATCTGTTAATTTAACTCTTTCAAGTTCTATAAACTTAGATTTCGATTTATCTAAATTTAGATCGGTTGTACCAGTGCCGACAAATATATCTCTTGCACCATCAAAATTGTATAATGTATCTACTCTTAATATCTCGGCGAATGTTGGTAAAACATCCAAGAAAGTTGTTATCTTTGCACTTCCCTCTATTGGAAAGGCACTTGAGGTAGATGATATTCCAGTGTCTGCAAAATTTTTGAAACCTGAAGTATGAACTAAATTATTGACAGGACTTTTTAATTCATTCCAAGTAATTGGACTTTGTATTGAGTATGATAAGTTTTGATAGTAATCATTATTTGCCAATACTTGAATATCTTCATTTAATTTTCCAACATTAGTTTCCCAACCTAAATCTTTAATTAGTGAATAATTAACTTCAAATCTACCTTGATTTATGAATACATCAGTAGTTTTTGCTTTGTTTCTGGAGATAGATCCAATTAAAATATCACCCACATTTAAATGATCTAAACCTTGCAACTTAACAAAATTTTCACCTGATTCAACAACAGTTAAATCTCTTTCAATATCATTAATAATTATATTTTCACCAATAGTAAAACCTGCTTCTTGTAAGTTTAATTTAAATCTTGGATAAACATTAGAGTTTATGATATCTGCAAATCCTCCAACTGATGTGACAGCAACACCGGTGTTTGTTGTGTATTCTGAAACATCAATGGTTATTTTATCTAAGGTTCCAGTTGTGTCTATACCAACTACTGATAAAAACTTATATCCATAATCAGAGGAGTTAAATCCAGATCCTGCAACTCCAACTTTTTGCAATCCTTCAATAAAGACAGAATCGCCAACTTCAAAGGGATTATTTACATATCCAAACGGTGGTGTTGTTATAAAGATATCAAAAGTTGATGAATTAGCGGAAGAATTGACTTTTTGAATACTTACACCATTTGTATTACTAGTTGCAGCAATGGCAACATTTCCAACAGATATACCAGTTGGTGAGTTCTCAACATCTACTCCTAATAATGAAGATCCAGATGTGATTGATGGTGATGATAAGGTTGCTGTGATCAAACCATCATCAAATGGCACTCCTGTTTCTGTATCGATAACTATCAGTTTTGGTGGAGTGATATAATTAGCACCACCATCAATAACTTCTACACTTGAAATAGACTTTGATCCTCTCAATTGAACAAATTTAGGTAGAAGTGCTTCTGGTTGTAAAGTAGGATCAGAGGGATACTCAAAACCTTCATTGATCACCCTTACATTTTTAATGTTTCCAACACTATTTGATTTAGTTAAAACATTTACATCAACAACTGAAGTTGTTCCAACGCTTACAAAAGTAGGTAATTTTTTATAATTTGAACCACCTGAAACTATTTTAACAGAATTTATAGATCCTGTTATATTTTCTGATGTTGTGCTATAGGATAATTCAGAAGAATTTAATTTGTTAGTAATAGTTCTTAATGGTTCATCTGTAGTATTGAAAGTAAATGTTTGTAAACCAACGCTTGATATTTTAAAGGAACCATTATAATTATTTTTTACAAATTCAATTTCAGAGTAATTTTTTACAGTATTATCAGCAGTTACTGCCACACCTAATTTTTCAATATTATAATACAATCTATTAGGAATTTCACTCTCATATGTTATTGTAAATTTAGAATTTGCCTCTCCTACAGTAATGATCCCCACCGGTGTATTAAAACCTTGACTAGATCCAGTAGACACAAATTCGTTTTTGAATTCTGTATCATGATAAATCTTAAATTTATATCCAGAGAGAGATGAATCTGAGGTGTTAAATATTAAATTATTACCTTTCTCTACAAATATTTTTGGATTTATTTTAGAAAATGTATGTATTCCAGATCCTGTTGTTGATGTAATTGCAACGACTATCGGAGGATTTGATGTAGCATTTTCAAAGGAATCACATAAATTAAAAGTTCTATCATCAATAACACTGACAAAATAATTACTATTACCCAACCCTACAGGGATATTTGTAGAAACAAGATTTACTTTTTGTCCTGTTGTAAAATTATGATTTTCTATTATTATGACATTTGCACCTGTTTGAAAACCAACAGCAGGTATGGATGTTGTTATGCCCGATGTTGGACATGAAACTGGATCTATAAGTATGTTATCGGTTAAAGGATCTCTACTAACCATAACCTCTGATAATGTTCCGATACCTACTGATACATTTGAAATTACATTTAACTTAATAAAATCGTCATCTTTTAGTTGATGAGAACTAGAACCTAATGAAACAATATTTTTTATATTTTTTACATTTACCTTTCTTTCATTGAAATTAGTTTTAAATGAATATGTATCTTTATTAGCAACTGCAGAACCACTGATTTCATCATGGAAAAATACCTCAGATCCTCCAATAATTGTTTTTATTCCAATAACATTTTTGTTTTTATTGACTACAAAAACAGTTGATGGCATTGAAGTAATTGTACCATCAGGTGTATCTGAATAACCTATTGGATTCCCATCATTTATTACTGTTAATTTTTGATTTGTACTAAATGGATGATTCTCTAAATATATTCCTTTAAATGGAATTGTTCTTGTAATTTTTGTCTCACCAAATGAAAATTCTACTAATCTTGATTGACCAGCAGTAGTACCAAATCCAACCGATTTAATAGGATTGTAAAATAATCTTTGATTTACATTTGAGTCAAAATTATCAACAGATTTTTCAATTGTAAATGAATCTGGAACGATATAAAGGGGTGTTGTTGCTGTGTGTGATAATCCAGTATTGCTTCTCTCAACAGTAATTATATTCGGTTGATCATATGTGTTTAATACAGTAAGAGTCTCAATCCCTGCACGTATTTTGTCTCCAACCTTTACATTTCTTGCAATGTCAGAATAAATTTCGGTTGTCGCAGCACCTGCATTTGAAATTATAGGAGAAATGGTAGAAGAAACTATTGATGAAACACCTATAATATATGATCCATTTACATGTGAAAGAGATGATGTCAAACCTGATAAAACAACCAAATCACCATTAACTAAATTATGAGAATTTGGAGTTGTTATTCTTAAATTATCATTATCTTCTTTTGTGATTGTAGATTGATTAAATGTTGATATATTTGATGTAATGCTTGAAATAGATACACCTTTAATTGAATCAACTTTTGCGATGAGACCGTCACCACCAGTTCCTGTATTATCAAAGTTTAATATATCACCAACTTTCTGATTAGTTCCATCTTCAATTATCTGAATTTTATTAATAGATCCAGACTCAACTGTCTCTATTTCAATTTTTTGAGAATTTAACGCATCCGATTCAGTAATAAAATCATTTCCAGCATCGTTCTCAGTTACATTATATGGGAAAGTATTTCTCCTTAAAGATGAGTTGGAAAAGTCAAATGACTGATTAATTATCAAATTATCCTTTTCAAACTTTGATCTATACTTATTACCTATGAAGTAAGGAAACGCTGGAGCAAAACTTCCTGATGTAATAATTCCTGTCGCATGATATGCATAAACACCATTCGGATAATCATCATTTATTTCGTATCTACCATTAAATTCATCCAAATCACCACTACCATCAAAAACATAATCTTCAATAAAAAATCCAGTGCCAAATGCAGGACCAATTGGTCTATCAATAACTGATTTATCAACTAATTTATATCCACTTTCTAGTAACTTAAAATCATTGGTTTTCTTTTCAGGATCTACATATCCATATGGTCCGTATATTGGATTTCCATCATATGCCCATCCAATAATTTTTGATACATTAGTTCCATCGTCTTTGAATGAATCACCAGAATAACCACTTACAACATTTTTCAATATACCCTCATGTTCTTCTAATCTACTAGAACTTGGTAAAGAATACTTCAAGTTATTATTTACACTAAGAGATCTAACATTTGCACTTATAACACCACCAATACCAGATGGAGTGACACGAATTGAAGTGGTTGACTCAGAATATCCAATTCCAGCAGATATGACTTCTACACGATTCACTGAACCAGTTAGTTCTCCATCCAATTCACTCATTACAACTCTTAATTTTGCACCATTACCAATTCCTAAACTATCAATTACTTCAACTACAGGTGTTGAAAAGAATTTCGATCCTGAATTTCCAATAGAAACTGTTGATATTCCACCGGTGATTGAATTAATAACTGGTTTTAACTCAGGTATTGAACCATCAGAACCATTTTTTATTTTAATGATTGGACTATTTTCAAAGTTTAAAATACTAGATCCGTAACCTGATCCCTTTTCAAGTAAATATATGTCACTTATTTCACCTTTTACAACAGGTGTGATATTTGCAATAACTTTTTCTGACCCAAATGTACCAATACCCAAATATTCAACTGTTGCCACTATATCTGGATATTTAAATATTTGTGTACCTATACCTGTTGACTCAAAATTTACAAATTTTTTCTGATTAAAGTTTACTAATGATGTTCCACCTATACCAGCATCAGATAACTTAAATGAATCACCATCTACTTTCGTAACGACATACTGTTGATTTGGTTCTGTTGACAATCCTGTAATTGTAGTGCCAACATGCTCATAAACGATTTTATCACCATCTTTAAAATTATGACTATCGAAGTTAACTTTATTAAAAATTGTTGATATATTTGATGGTTGAACTGATAACTTTCTATTTTCGTACCCTTCCCCTCCGGAAAGAACGTTCACACTTAGAATAGTATTATTAACAGATCCAACAATAAGTCTTTGTATACCTCCAGCTGTCACTGCAATACCGATAGCATCTGCTTTATCATTAGTAGATGCTGCCTCATTTTGAGAGTTATGAAACCTAACTGTTTTATCATTAACAACACTTACAAAATACTCATTATTTGATATAAAATCACCAACAGTTTGACCTATTGAAATTTGTCTATTTGAACTGTATATTACTCTATCACCTGAATTTAAATTATGACGAGTTCTAAAGGTAAGAGTTCTTTCAGAACTATCCACACCAAAACCATTTGATGAGGTAAATGGAATAGCGTCGAATACTATTTCTCTTGACCTTTTCCCTATAATTGGTTCTATTACAGCACCTGATCCATTTCCTCCAGTGATCCCGATAGAAACTACCCTATCAATATCAAAGTCTTGCGGATCAACAAAAGCGTCTACTATTTTACCTTTAACACAAACGACTGATGTTGCACCAGTTCCAACTCCCTCTTCAATCTCTATCTTAGGTGGATTAATTACATCATATCCACTACCACCCGATAAAACATTAAGATCACTTATAGGTCCAAAATATATCTTATCATCTGTCTTATAATTAAATATTTCTACACCATTTATCATTTTACCAATGGTGCCAGGTAAAGTTACATCGACATTTCCGTCCTTTAAACTGGGATTTAATGGAAATTTCTTCAATGATTTTGAAGGACTTATAACATTTGATCTTTGTGAATATAAAGTAAATGTATGCTCTGCTTCAATTATGTTACCCTCATTATCCTTTGGAAAATCTAACTCTAAAGATGTGCCACTTGGTATAAATGATCTTGATGAGTATAATTTTACTGTGCTGGCATCTGAGTCAACAATTTCAATAAAATATGCTCCCGTATCTATTCCAACGATTTGAGCAGTTGTACCAACTCCAACTGAATTAAATGTAAGACCGCTTGATTCATAGAATACCTTATCACCTGTTAATAGTTTAATATTTTTACCTTGCTCATTGATTTGTATTGTTTTAAATTTGCCTGTGCTAATATTTAAATCTTGAAATGTGTTAAATGTAATTTTATTCAGTTTAAAATCAATATTTTCAAAAAATGCATCATCTGATGTAGAAGAATTTTTAGCAGATGGTAAAGAGTTTGATGCAGCATAACCACTATCATCATCAAAGTATACGTTTGTTACATCTGATGTGATATTACCATACTTTAGAGGAACATGATTACTTACTGCTTTGTTTAGTATTTTTCTTAAATTTGAATTAGTTCTAACAAGTTTTAAAGTAGTGCCTTGAAATCCACCATCTGGTAAACCTGAAATTTTAATTATTGTATCACCTAAAATATCTTCTACAAATGGTTGGGTATCATTTGCTGATGGGTAAATAATTTCATCGGGTCTGCTTTGATTTACAAACTCTACTTTATCTCCTTTTTTAAATATTGACCTATCAATTTTTTTCTTTAGTGTAAATGTACCAGAACCGTCGTATTCATCAATTCCTATGAATGAAGATGTATTGTAAATCCAAGAATTAGCAAAAATCTCTTTATTATTTTTAATTGTGGGATTTAAGACTTTATCACCCAAATTCTTAATTGTAATTACATCCCCTTCGGATATTATTGCAGTTTCTGATTTTTGTGTAAATTTTGATAATATACCTGTAATTCTAAACTCAACTTTTTTTGTGACATCACCATCTTCGTAACCAAAATATATTTCATCTGAGAAAACACTATCTGATATTGAAATTGCAGTTTCTATGCCTGTGCATCCTAAAAACTGATTTACAGTTTTTTCACTATAAGAGATTGTATTGATGCCAGATAAAACTTTACCACTAGAAGGGAATCCAATAGTAGAATCAACTGTAACAACTGAAGATCCAATAGATACATTTTCAATAGATTTACTACTAGGTGTTATCTTAAAATTACCCTCTACCAACGATGCACCACTGTATCCTATAAAAAGTGAAAATTTATAGTATTGCTTTCCTTTCCTTGTAAATGGTTCCACCTCAGACACAGATGCTTGAGTTGATGGATCATTTAATTTTTCTATCTTTTTGATTGTCTGTCCTACCAATCCAATTGGATTTCCTGATAAAACTTCTACTATGACTGTCTCTCTTCTTAAATACTCTGCTGCTGATGGTTTAAACAGTAAATCTTCAAGATTTAGAATTTTTGGATTTACACCATACAACACTCGAAATAATATTTTAATTGCGTCATCTGTTCCTTTTGTCTCATAGAATGACTTTACTTCTTTGAGAAAATTACCAACATTTAAATTTTTATCAAAATTTAAATTTTCAAAACCTGGTGCAAATGTGTACTTTATCTTTTTATAAAATTCATTTAAAAATAATGAACTTAAATTTTGGATTGATGAACCTGCTGTATGTAAACTAGCATTAGATTTTGTGAATACTAACTCTTCTTCATTTAATTCATCATGATAACTTGTTATACCACTAAATCCACGAGTTAAACCTGTAAATGTATTTGAGGTAATACCGGTATATGTTAAGATTTCATCATCAATCTTTAGGAGACCATATTGATTGGGAAATCCCTTAGTGCTAGAAACAGTAACTTTGCTAACTTCATCTGTTCCAATATCAATTGACAAAGTAGTGTCGTTAGATAATTTTTCTGGAGTTAAATTATCAAAATCCAAGTATTGATCTAAATTTTCAGCAATATCAACAACGCCACTTTGAAATTCCTGTGAAATATAATATTGTTTTAAAAAATCAACAGTCTTCGGACTCTCATCCAAAATAAAATTTGGAAGTTGAGAAGATACTACATCTTGTATTTTGACTCTCGATTCAATACCTGTCTGTATCATATTATTCTCTTATTAAATTTCCATTTGAATAACTTGAAGTGTAATAATCTCTCACAAACTGTGTTCCTGATATTTCGTCACCAGATGCAATCACATCCCTAACCATATTTATGGTACTTTTTGAAACACTTAATTCAAGATACAAATCTCTCAACCCAACTACATCATTAGACTCTGGAAATGCCTGAACTTCAATAATATCATTTTCCTTAACTGTAGATAATATATTAATTGTTGTTAGTTTTACCTCACCATGAATATAATCCACAACTCCTGCTGATTTACTCACAACTCTTATTTGACCGTCAGCAATTGGTTTTACAATCGATAATACACCTGTCTGACCATCTGCATTTGGAATATCAGTGATGTACACGGGAGATGACTCACCTGCAACAAAAAATCCTGTTGATTTTATATTAAAACCATTTGGATCAACATGAAATCTATTTCCATAACATAGTTCATATTGAGCAAATTGATTTACTGTTGCTTTCAAATCTCTTCTAATGATGACTTTGGTAATATTACTAGTAATTGCTGTATCAGTTTTGTCAATTACTTGTAACATTTTACTATATTTGAACCTACCACCAAATTTATTGAAGTTTATAGATTGTGAATACTTAGTTAATGAATTTATAATTTTACTTTTAAGAGTATCCTCAGTTGAAACCTGTGAGTAGTTATAATATGATGATATATCAAGTTCAACATACAATATTTTTAAATCAATTAGTTTTTGATTTATACCTGCCACACTGTATTTTTTCAACTGAGATAATATTCTTGACTTTGTGAAGTCTGAAATATATGTTGCAAATTTCGGTTTAATACTTATTTGAACTGTACCAAATTCAGGTGGATTAAGTTCTTCACCTCCAACAACTGAAACAGAATCTGTTTCAGGATATATTCTTTTAATTATAGCTTCATAGTCTCTTGGTGTGACTGCTCTGTTTTGTGAAGAGTATATTTTAGGTGAATAATACTTAATTGAATCAATAGGTTCGATATTAGATCCACCCTCTGACTTTGTTATGGTTGTAACAACTGGTGTAGATGTAATATCAATAGAACTTCCTGTTAAAGTATTAATTAAGTTTCCAGAGAATGAAAATCCTTCTGCACCATTACCATCCGCACCATCTGATACTATGTAATCAACAGTTATAATCTTTCCATCGTCTTCGGTTCCATCACCTAGTTTTTTACCCAATAAACCATCTCCAAACCTAATTTCATATTTTTCATCTTGAACTTCCTGTAAGAAATATATTCTAGATGTTGAATCAATATCAGTTATATCATCTGAAATATAATATTCATATCCACGTCCAGTTTCTCCTTCTTTCTTAACATATACATGAATTGTTGATGTATCGATAAACGAATTATCTAATATAAACTTTTGATCTAGTGAATTATCAAATTTAAACTGTTTAGTTAAATATGTTCCTTGATTAATTGTAAGGTTATCAAAATTTACTACAAAATCATTTCCTTCTTTTACAACTTGTTTAGAAATATTCTCAGATATTGAAAAAATATAAGAGGAATCATTTACATTTCCTACACATACAACTCCCCTTTGAAGTTCGACTGAATTTGATGATGGTTCATTTGTTCCTAAGTTTAATTTAAAACTAACCTGTGCCTTTGCAGCAGTCCTTGAACGAGGAATATACCCAATGTTACGTGCGAGTGAAACAACATTCTCACGGAGCGTTGCAGAGTCCAGAAAGGACTCATTTACGATCATGTTTGAGTTAAATGCAGTTATGTATGTATTATACGCTAATGTATCAAGTAATACAGAAAAGTTCGATCCTTCAAAGTCAAATCCAGAAAAATCGCTGTTTGATCTAAGATAATCTTTAATTGATGCTTTGATTTGATCAAAATCTAAATTTGTAAACTTTGTTGTTGGCATTTTTTATCTTGTTGCTTCGAGAATGAATGAAAATTCCTGTCTAGGAAAATCTTGACCAATAATATCAAAAATTACTGTAATTTCAAAATCATTATCATCAGGACGAGGTTCTACTTCAACTTTTACATTATTAATTCTTCTTTCAAAGTTATGTAAGGCAGTTTTTATTTGCTCTTGTATAATAGATGCAGTACCAAAGTCTACAAAATCAAATAAACTACGATATACATCAGAACCAAATGTAGAATTAAAAAATTTCTCCGTAGGTATCGTTTCAACGATATTTCTCACTGATCTTACGATTGCTCTCTCATTTTTAAGAACAGGAAGATCTTTTGTCACAGGATGAGGCTCAAAAGACAAACTAATGTCCTTAAAAGACCTTGATATCCTTGTGATTGCCATTTTTATACAGTTTTTATTTATTTATGACTCTTTTTAACAATTCTTTTTGGTCTTCCTCATCTTCATATAGAGGTTGACCATCATCATACATCAATTCTTTCAAAATTCTTTGATTTGAATTTGATTTTGAAGTATTTTCAGTCATTTTTAAGTATATTTATTATCTATTTATGTCTTTCATCACATAATCTTCTGTATCGAAGTATTCGAGTATCCACCAAGCAACCATTCTTGGATTTTTATTGCCACAAGTGAAAATATCAAAGGCAACACACCCTTTTTCTGGCCAAGTATGCAAACAAAGATGACTTTCTGCCAAAGTTACAGTGCAAGTCACTCCCTGAGGGTCAAATTGATGAGTATAATTGTTTAAAACCTGCAATTTTTCAATTTTACAGGCTTTAAGACACACTTCTTCCAGTTTTAATGGATCATTTAACTTTTCAAAGGGTACATTATACACTTCAACGAGTAAATGTTGACCCATATGAGCATTTTTTACGTTTTTCATCCCAATTCTGGATTAATTTCAACATTAATTGCGGTATTTCCGACTCCGACATCATCAAATGACCTTTCTTTGGCAGTTTTCCAGAAATAATTCTCTTCTGAACCCAATCCATCACGGTCATGACCGTTTTCAACCTGATAATAGACAGTTGAAACCTTAAAATCGGGCACTTTGGGTGTCTCAGGAGTGATACTGTTGTCATAAATCCGCATTCTGTTGTTCGGATAGAGGCAAAACTGCCCATTATCGAGTTCTAACAGGTTATGTGACTTATGTTCGGCAGGTTGTTCACTTGTAGAGTAGTCAATTGCGTCTACATCTTGGTGATAATTGTCTAAAGTGCAGATATAAGTGCCTGTTTGGTTACCAAAATCCCTTGTATACACCTCATAATGCATACTTCCTATAAATTGTTTCTGTACTGCAACGACTCCATAGTCCATACAGTTCCAAAATTGCAGATTATGAAGCGTCATATCCGGATCTGGTATCTCCGGAGACGAGAGAAAAGCGGAAATTGGCAATTTATCGAACATTGCCGCATATTCTGGCAAATATGTTTCAAAATAAAAGGCACGACCAGGTATACTTTTTGCCGAAACCCAGACTCCTTTGACAAATTCACCGTGACCGTACTTATGATCGGTCAAATATTCCTTTCTTACCCATACTTCATAAGCAGGTAAGTTAGTAATTAAACAAGACATTATTTGTGATGATAAACTTCAACGTATGAATTACATTTGGGGCATGTAAAATTAGAGAAAAAGTCATATTCTGACTCCTCTCCATCATTTATATCTTCTAATGAGTGATCTGCCCCCCAAATCAACTCAGTTCCACAGTGCCAACAGTTCATGATGCTGCAGATGATGATGAATTTTCAAGATTTACTTGTTTTCCTGTCTTTACGACTCCAAGTTCGTATGCTTGTACGATTTGTGCATCTTCTCCAACAGCAATAGCAATTTTATTTGCATTACAATGTTCTGTATTTAAAGCAATAATTTCATTTTTTGATATTCTTGCCCTATTTTTTGCAAGATTTTCAATCCAATCTTGAATTTCTTCAACTTTGTACTCTAAAGATTTAACTTCAGTGTCAGTAAGTGTAATAGTGTAACTTGCCATTTACATTAATTTATAAATCATAAGGTGATTTTGTGTACCGTTTCGAATTCCATAACTTGAGTATGCTCTTATTGTATCATTAACATCTGCATCTACCACTAATGTGCAAGTGATTTGAAGGTGTTTTGCCGAAACACTATTCGAAGGTTGGTCATTAGTATGTATTGTTGCAACAGTCTCACTAATGTAATCCACATTGTTGAGTCTCGGCATGATATTAAAGTATTGATTGTTGCCATTTTCATGTGCTCGATGACCTTGAACAGTACAAGAGAACAAATACTTACCTGTACTAGGACAAGTAAACGTTCCGGTTGAACTGTTCCAATCTCCGGAAGTCCACTTTACTGTTCCAGTATGTAGGTAATTATTTGATGTCGTCCAATTGTTATTAAAAGAAACAACTCCTGGTCGAGTAAAACTGTCATGAGTTTCGATTGTATTTACAATAAGTTTTGACATGGATCGGTCATACTCCCTTTTTGGTATTTATATCTAACGACCCTGACCTCTGTACTTCTTGCGAGCCGAGTTACGCGATGTTGCGGAATACTTTGTATGTTTTCCTGTTCCTTGTCGAGTTTTTTTCGGGATTGTAATGGTCTCCTCTCTTCCGAGAACACCAACCTTTGTGCGTACTGCCATAATTTAATCTCCTATAATTTCTGTACGAATATCAGCAGGGTTTGGTTTACCTGTCTGATAAAATTCAATTGATAAGTCTTCCATAATATCAAAGTATTCATGCTGAGTCAGGTCTGAGAACTTGCATTCGTCGTGAATGTAGATACTATAACGATCGCTCATTTAGATAACTCTCATTTTTTCATGTCCAACACGAACTCTTGGATCACACCAGATCTCGAAACCTGCATCCTTTGCGTCTAAACAGAACGAGACATCCTCGCCGCACATATCCTGTACTTCACCCGATTCAAATACCTGCATCTTTGGAGCAAACCAAGGATATGGTAAACCTTCGTGTTCGAATACACCATGCTTAATGAGTAACCAACCGAAACCAGTATAATCTACTGTGAAAGGTCTTGTACGCTTGGATATACTTTCGAGTGTCTCGTGATTCATCACACCACCATTGCTACGAAAATCATCCTCTTCTAACCAATGTGCAACAGAGGTTGTTCTTCCATCTTCTGTGCAATACCATCCTGCAGCAATTTCCTTATCCATTAAGAGTAATTGCCAGAACTTTTCACTGTTGAAAACAATATCACTATCAATCCATAACTGATAATCATACTTTAACTTACCATCCCAAGGTAATTGCTTTGGTCCTCGAAGTACATTTGCACCAAGACACTTACATCTTGCGAAGTTTACCATTGATGAATAGTCCTGAGATATCTGTATTGATCCACCACTCTGAACGATATCAAAACAAAGTTGAACAAATGCTTTTAAAAATGTGAAAGATACTCCTCGACCTGGCAAACAAAAAACAACGCTTTTGCCTTTAATTAATTCTCTTGCCTTATCATAGTCCCATTCTGGTTTCTTCTGTGTGGAAGGAGTCTTTGCTTTTACTGTAAATCCTTTTGCCATAATGTGTTGTAATTACATTCATATCATACACTATTATATAGTGCTTGTCAATAAGAGGATTCTGCGGCAATTGACTCATCTTCATTCGTGATTTCCGTATATGTCAGGTCATCGTCCCAGTAAGATGTATATAATTTACTCCATATCATATGAAATTCTTCTTCGTTCAAATTTTTAAATAAACATTTCTCATTCAAATAGATGTGATAAGATTTTGTTTTAGTCATCGTCGGTTGTTAGAAAGAGTTCTCCATTGTCTACATTCCATTTTACCACAAGGTCTTCGTACCAGTCAAATTCATGTATGATTTCTTCGGGTATTGTAATATGATACTGATCGGTGACTGGATCAATCTCTACGGTCGAAAAAATATTGTCAAGATTTTTTTTCATCTAATCGAAACCTGTGTTCGTTTTTATATAGCGAAAAAATTTTTTACAATGGGTGATTTATGTTTTGGTTTTCTGTTTATTATTACTCTCGCGATCTGGGTCGTTTATAGCTTAGGTTCCCAGTGCGTTTTTATAACGGGGGGCATCAAACCCCCATACTGCTGATATCACGAACGAATGATATTAAAGTTATGGTGACTAAACACCCATCGATTGACTAGTTTGTATGTACCATGCTGCCCTCTCATTACATATCCCTCACCATCGATGTAATCATTACCTATAAAGCACTCTGCGTTAAAGTCATCACGCATTAACTTCATGTACTCTGTCTTAATGTTCTCAACTAAGCACCATAAGCGGATCAGTTGATAGTTTGCAAACTCTTCAGCAACTACCTCTTCGCCATCTTTAATATACGCATTCAGATCCTGTTTCAACTGTCTCGCTTCTTTCTCTGTCACGAACTCGCATAAGGTAGACATCTGACGTGCAAACCCGACCATTGTCTTGATATTCATTGCTGATCCGAACTGACTTAACCACGCATTGGGTTGTAGGAAAGTCACACCATCAGAGGATAACTTTTCACGAAGCGGGTAGGAAATCATATGCTTAAGAACCTCACCTGCGTATGCTGTATGCGGAGCAACAACAACCGCACCCTGTGTCACGTCGCGTAATGTATACGAAATTGCGTTTGGTTTGTAATCACGATAACCACCGAACCCGATAAAGTCACCTTGAAAAACCCTGTCTGTTTGTGGTAGACTGTGTAAGCAACGAATAAGAATCGATTGTAATTCAAAGTCAGGGTGATTTCTTTCGATGTCGGCGACCGTGTAGTTTATTTTAGGTGTTTTTTTATTAAATACGGATTTAGTGCCGACAAAGAACTTGCCATTCTCTGGGTTAGTTCCCCATACGATTGCGGGTGATCCATCAATTTTAACTGAATAATGATTGTCTGCTGTAAACGCATCTAGAACGGATAGATCACCTGTAAGGATTGTGTCTTCAGGGTGTTCAATGTGTGTTAATGGCATGGAATTAAACCTCCATGCCTGAGATGAACAACTGCTTCGATCCGTCTAGACTGTCGGAGATGTACCAAGTCCAATCGTTTTGAAAGATACGCATGCTAGGCACGAACTCTTCAAGTAATGCGTTGAGTCTTGACTTCGTAGTGACAGAC
>VTLG01002536.1_pt1 | contig 26855 bp, 42 predicted proteins | sample 4694571 | NCBI WGS metagenome assembly VTLG01 (sample SAMN12604809, study PRJNA352737) | marine metagenome | biome: ENVO:00000447; feature: ENVO:00000209|ENVO:00000569|ENVO:01000036; material: ENVO:00002151; isolation source: viral sequences binned using virsorter ...
TATGATGAAAATAGTTCAATAGGAGTAATAGCGTATAGAAATACAAGTGATGATGGATATTTAGCTACAGTTTCAGTTAGCGGAACAACACCAACTTTAAATACTCCTCTTAATTACAATGGCACAACAAATGTAACACAAAGAGCCGATAGTTTAACTTATGATCCTGTTAGTAAAAAATGCTTCTTAGTCTTTGGCAATACTTCGGATAGCAAACCTTATGGAATAGTCGCAACTGTTTCTGGCACTTCTGTTACAGTTGGTTCACCTATAGAAATTTCTACTACAACTTCATCAGGGAATAATGCTGCTCAAGCAACAGATCAAGGTGGTATTCTTGTAACTTTTAGAGATAGTTCTTCTCCATATTATTTAAAAAGTGCAATCGCTACAATAAGCGGTACATCATTTACAGTTACAAATAGTGCTACATTAAACTCAGCTGCATTAGGTGGTGAACCGCAATCACTAGCTTATCAACCATCAGATTATACAGTTTTAGCAATTTATGAAGATAATAGCTCACATGATCTGCAAGGTATATGTGTAATACCAGATGGAACAGTAACAACCTATCCATTAACAACAGAAAACTTTATTGGATTAGCGGATAATGCTTCATCAGCTAATAGCACATCCAAAGTTAGAATAAATGGAGTAGATGCAAATAATTCAGGATTAACCGCAGGGCAACTCTATTATGTAAAAAATGATGGCACTTTATCTGAAACTGCTGAAAGCGGTAAAGTGGTAGAAGCAGGCAAGGCAATTTCAGCAACCAAACTATTAGTAAAAGGATAAAAAAATGCAAGTATTGACATGGAATAGTGGCGAGAACGAAAATATCGCAATCTATCAATTTTCAGATGATACCATTATTGAAATTGGAAATGATCGAACAGTTATCAAAGACGCAAGTGGTGATGAAGTTTTAATTATTTCTGATGTAAATACATCTAATGTAAATCACTTCACAGATGTTTCAGAACCAGAGTCCGAGTATTTTGGATATAAATGGTTTTATACAGAAGCAGATGGATGGTCATTAAACGAGAATTGGGTTGATCCAAGAATAGAACAAGAACCACAATAGGATAAATAATGTTTGGGTTCACTTCTTATTCAGAGGCTACATATAGTTCTGAAGGCACTGTTGCAATACCGGTAAATGTGACCGCAGGTGTCGGAGCTATAACTGTAAGTGGACAACAACCAACAGCTAATATCGGCAATAATATTACTGCATCAACAGGTGCTGTTACTATTGCAGGACAAACACCAACAACCTCTATAGGCATTTTAATAAGTGCTAATGTTGGCAACATAACTTTAAACACATATCAGGCAAATACTAGTATAGGCGCTGATATTAATGCGGGTGTTGGAGGGTTAACTTTCACCACACAAACGCCTTCCACACTCGCAGGACAAGATTTAACTCCCGGTAATGATACCTTAACTATAACAGGACTAACTCCAAATGTTATAGAGGGAGATGTTATATTAGTAGGAGCAGGCAGTTTAACCTTAACAGGTTTACAACCTACCGTTCTATTAGGTCATGACATTAGGCCTTCTACAGATGCCTTAACTATCACAGGACAACAACCGATTAGTTCTGTTGGAAATGTAATAAGCGCTAATGTCGGAGATCTATCGCTAACAGGATTAACGCCTGTTACTAACGCAGGTATAGATGCGAATGCAGGCGCAGGCTCAATCACTATAACAGGTGAGGAGGCAGAATTTACTAATGATGTTATTATTGATGTAGGCGCAGGCTCTATAACATCAAACACATTTAGTCCTGATATAGAAGCAGGAATAAATGCTCAACCGGATAATGCTATAATAAGTATAAGCGGTAAAACACCTGATTTAATAATAGGTAAAATTATTAACTTAGGAACAGGCGCTGTTAATATAACAGGATTACAACCTGAATTTAATGAAAACGAGTTTGCTTATCCAAGCACAGGTTCAATAACCACGCAAGGACATCAACCGACAGTAAATGAAGGAGATGTAATAGCAGTCGGAGCAGGGTCAATATCCATAACCGGCATAGCTCCAACATTAGATGTATCAGTCGATGCCAAACCAAATGCAGGAAGCTTAGTATTAACAGGCAAACAACCAATAGTTCATGTTTCGACATCTATTGGTCCAATATTATATGCGAAAGACAAGCGAATAATTTACGCGAAAGACAATCGCACATTAAACACAAAATTTTAAACAAGGAGAAAGAAAATGGCGGCAGGATCATTTACACTTTACAACAATGCAAAATTATTAATTGCTAATAATGGAGTCGACCTTGATGGCGATACATTTAAAGCTATGATGACTACATCATCTTACACACCAAGTGTTAGTGGCAACACAGTTAAAACAGATGTTACTAACGAGATTACTGACTCTGATTATAGCGAGCAGACTTTAGGTTCAGTAACTGTTGGTGAGTCAGGAGGAACAGTTACATTTGACAGCGCGGACATAAATTTTGGAAGCTCAGTTACAATTAGTAATGCAAAATATTTAGTTATATATTCAGACACTCACGCAAGTGATGCGTTACTTTGTTATGTTGATTTAGATACTTCAGCGGCATCCGGTGTAAGCTCAACTAATTCACAGTTTCAGGTTACTATCAACGCTAACGGCATATTTACCTTAACATAGGAAATATTATGCCTCGTTATCCAAACGCGGTAGCTGTTGACAGCTATAATTCAACTAAAGCTGTCGGCGAAACGCTACCATATAATATTAACTGGTCCGATATGCTAGCAAGTGCTGAAACCATCAGCACTTCTAATTGGACAGTAAGCAATAGTGAAATGACTTTATCTGACTCGCAGATTAGTGGAACACAAACCACTATCAAAGCTTCTGCAGGTAAGAATGGTTATAACTATGTTTTAACAAACACAATAGTTACCTCAGATGGCAATACTGCCGTCAGGAACTACAACATATTGGTAGAACCAAAATGACTACAGACTTAGAATATGATTATGTAAATCAAGAACCGGTATTAGTGACAGCAGGAACGACTTGGAAGTGGGACAGAAGTTACTCAGACTTTAAAAGCGACACTTATACCTTAACTTATTACTTTAGAGAAAGCGCCGGCAAGAGTTCCTTTAATATTGTTGCGGCGGCTAATGATAATAACTTTAGAATAACAGTCCCTAAAGCAACAACCAAAGAGTATATGGCAGGCATATATACCGGTCAGGGTTTTGTCGAAAGTGCTACTGAAAGATACCAAGTATATGATGGCTCAATAGAAATACAACCTGATTATGCATTAGTATCAGATGGACAAGACTTTCGCACACATAATGAAAAAGTATTAGAGCAGATAAAAGCGTTACTAGAAAACAAGTTTGTTGATGATGCGTCGAGTTATTCAATAGCAGGCAGGTCATTAACAAAGATGTCTATAACTGAACTCTATGATCATAAATTATTTTATGAAAGAGAAGTCGTTATGGAGCAGAGAAGAAATAGAGCAAAGCGCGGTCTACCAACAGGTCAAATAATATACGGAAAATTTAACAGCGGAGTATAGTTAATGGCTTTAATGGACATATTTAAAAGAAACAAAAAAGCAAAAAAGAAACGAGAATTTACCGCAGGTAAGTTTGGCAGATTGTTTAATGATTGGAAAGCCACCAACCAATCTCCTAATGAAGAATTAAAAGGTAATCTACAAACAATTAGAGATAGAGCGCGTGATTTAGAACGAAATAATCCAATAATACAAAGATACTTTCAACTATTAAAACAAGGTGTCGTAGGTGTTGGAGAAGGGTTTAAGATTAAAGTAAGAGCAAGAAATTCTAATGGAGATTTAGATAGTCCTGCAAACGATTTAATAGAACGCAAATGGTATGAGTGGTGTGAGAACCCTGATATAAGCGGCAGATATAATATGCACGACCTATATCAAATGGTAATGGTAGGTCTAGTAAGAGATGGCGAAACATTTACGCAATTTATTCGTTCAAAAGATGGCTTTAAACTAAACTTCTTAGAGCCTGACTATATTGACTCAGACTTAAATAAAGATATTAGCGATAAAAAAGAAATTCGCATGGGTGTTGAAATAGAGAAGAGGTCTATGAAGCCTACCGCGTATTATTTAAAGGCTAACCCATATAGTGACATATTAACTAATGTTACTAATGTAGATAAGAATATAAGACTGCCTGCAGATGATGCACTTCATTTATTTGACTCGCATAGATTTGGTCAAGTTAGAGGTTACCCTCGAATTGCTAATGTAATGACAGCAATTAAATGGTTACAAGATTTTAGATATAGTGAATTAATAGCATCTAAATCTGCGGCGGCTAAAATGGCGTTCTTAAAAACACCAACAGGCGATAATTACGCAGAAGGCTATTTAGATGATGACAATGCTTATATGCCTACTATGGACTTCTCACCTGGTACGATTGAAATGCTACCGGAAGGCTATGACATAGAGTTTATGGATAATAAACATCCAAACACGAATGTAGACCAATATGATAAGTCAATGATTAGAACAATAGCATCAGGTTTAGGCGTTAGTTATGCAAGTTTATCTAATGATCTATCACAAACAAGCTACAGTAGTTCAAGAGTCGGTCTATTAGATGAAAGAGATTATTATAAGCAGAACCAATCGTGGTTAATTCACCATTTTTGCATACCAATATATAGAGAATGGTTAAAGCACAACCTAACTATTGGAACATTACAATTTAATAATGGGCCAATAAAGTTACAGAATTACGATAAATTTGCTTATAGCTGTTCATTTATACCAAGAGGTTACTCTTGGATTGATCCACAGAAAGAAATTCAAGCATCACAAATGGCTTTAAATAATGGCTTAATGACGATGCAAGATGTTTTGAACCAATATGGTAAAGAGTTAGGCTCACACTTTAGTGAGTTAGATGCTGAAAAAGCATTAGCTGATCGGTTTAAGATCGAGTTGGCGTTTCAACCATTTGGAACAAAGTTTAACACCACCACCGGTGAGGTCTATGACCAAGGTCCGGTAAACAACCAAGAAGGAGAAGAAGATGCCTGAAGAAATAAAAGCTCAGATAGGCGAGAATGCTGATGGAGACAAATTCAGCATAGTTTTAGAACCTGCATATAAAGAAGAGGAAGAAGAAACAGAAGAAACAGAAGAAACAGCGCCTGCTGAAGAAGCATCAAATAGCTACGAAGATGAAGAGGAGTCTAGAAGTAAAAAGAAAGGCTTGTCTTTAAGAGAAGGAAATGTTGAACGCGCTTCCTTCCCGTTAGAAATACGCGAGGCTACTACTTCAGATAGAACTTTAACAATGTCTGTAAGTTCAGAGTCTCCGGTCCAACGAACATTCGGCAACGAAATTCTAGGACATAGAGATGGAGAGGTTAGATTATCTCGACTATTAAGAGATGCTCCACTCCTATTAAACCACAATACTGAAAACCAAATTGGTGTGGTTGAAAATGCAACGCTTGACAGTGATCAGGGTAGATTATTGGCAACAGTTCGGTTCGGTGAATCGGAATTGGCAAGTGATATATTTAGAGATGTTCAGACAGGTATCCGAAAAAATGTAAGTATCGGTTACCAAATTCACAACATGGAACGAAGTGAAGACGAGACCAGTCAAGATGTCAGAGTCACTGATTGGGAAGCTTATGAAGTGTCAGTAGTAAGTGTGCCTGCAGATAATACTGTAGGTTTTGATCGAGGTCTTAATTTAGGTCGTTCACAATCACTAATAGATAATCTTAACAAGGAGAAACAAATGTCAGAACAAAATAAAACTGATAATGGCGTAGACCTTGAGTCTGAAATTAGAACTAAAGTGTCAGAAGAAATGAAGCAAAGAAAGAATGAAATTGCTGAAATTCTTGAAATTGGCGCTAGACATAATAAATCAGACTTAGCAAGAAAAGCAGTAGAAGACGATGTAAGTCTTTCAGCTTTTAGAGGTCAAATTTTAACAGAGCTTGAAAACACTCCAATAGAGAAACAAGAAATTGGTCTTAATGATCAAGAAAAAAGAGAGTTCTCTATTGTAAGAGCGGCTAAAGCTAAAGCAGGTATGATTAGCAGAGAGGAAGCGGCTTTTGAATTAGAAGCATCAGAAGCTTACTCAAAGAAAATCAGAAAAGAAACACAAGGTTTCTTTATTCCTGAAGATGTAACTAATGATTGGGGTCAGAGAACAATGAACACTGCAAACAGTTCTTCATTTGTTTATACTGATAAGCAGTATGGTAATTTAATCGATGCATTAACACCATTCAGCACCATTCTACAAGCTAACCCAACATCAATTCCAGGTAATACAGGTAACATCGTAATACCTAGAGTTTCTGCTCTAAGTACAGTCGGATGGGTAACTGAAGGAAATGATGTTAACCAAAGCGATCCAACATTAGACAGCATCACACTTGATGAAAAGACTGTTGGCGCGGCAACTGACTTAACGAGAAGTTTACTACAAAATACCGATGGCTTTGCGATTGAGCAGATGGTGAGAACCAACTTGCTTAGAGCAACTGCTGTTGGCATTGATGACGCCGCTCTAAATGGAACAGGTGCTGCAGGACAACCTACAGGCCTTCTTAATGTAGCCGGTGTAAATGCAGTAGCATTCGGTGTTGCAGGCGCACCTACTTATGCCGAACTAATAGAATGTGAGTCAGCTATATTAGCCGACAACAAAGCATTAGATGGCGGTAGCGTTGCAGTTATTACAACACCTGCACTAAATGGATATGCTAAGTCACTCGCAACTAATGGCGCAGGCTCACCTGTAGCTCAACGCGACGGCTTCATAGACGGCAGAAGAGTATTAATCTCAAGTCAAGTAGCGGCTAACAAATATATCCTCGGAGACTTCTCTGAGTTTATAGTTGCAACTTGGGCAGGCGGTATTGAAGTAGAAGCTGATCCATACGCATTATTTAAAAGCGGCGGATTAAGACTAAGAGTTCTAACTTCATTAGACTTCGGTGTTAAACACCCGGTGTCTTTCGCAATTGGAGCTTAGTGCTTAATTGACTTTAACAACTAAAAACACCTTTGAAGGAGATGGGAGGGAGAAATCCCTCCCTAATAAAAATATGAAAATAAAACCAACTAGAGATATGTATATTAATGGCGTAGTCGTAAAAGCAGGTGAAACTGTTGAATGCGATGACAGAGATGCTAATTATTTAATTAACAACGGATTAGCTGTAGATGCTAAAGCAAAGTCTAAAAAAACAGACCGCGCTGTTAAAGGCGAGGAGCTAGAAACTCGTGGAGATTAAATTAATTAAAGATACTGAAGTTTTAGGTATTAAAAGAAAAAAGGGAGATGTGATAGATCTCCCACCTGATAGCGCTGAAAAATATATAAATGCGAAATTAGCAGAACCTAACAACGAAATAGTAGAAGAAGTTATTGCTAAACCAAAAACAGGCAGTCTTAACGCGAAGAGTGAGTAATGGGTATATATACGACACCATTAGCCTTCTTTAATACTGATGCGTTTGGTCAAAATATTACTTATACAGTAGCGTCATCTAACGATACCTATATTTTAAAAGCAATATTTGAAGACCCATATTTTACTTTTGATGGTGGTGGAGCACCTGTATCAAGCTCCACTCCAACCATACAATTAAGAACACAAGATTTACCTAATGGATATGCGGCAGACGATACAATAGTCCTAACGGATGAAGTCACAGATACAGAAAAAACATTTAAGGTTAAAGAAATACAACGCGATGGCACAGGCATTTCTTTAATTCATTTACAATTACAATAGGCAGATATGTCACACGCAAGACAACAAATTAGAGACCGGATAATAACAACATTAACCGGATTAACAACAACAGGCAGTAAAGTTTATAACACTAGGTTATACTCTCTAGTGCCTAACGCAAATCTACCATGTTTGTTAGTTTACACTAACGACGAGGCTTGTGAGCGTGAATATGGCAGTCCATCTACCTATAAACGAATGTGCGTCGTATCTATTGAAGGGATTGCAGAAGGCAACACATCAATAGAGAACACTTTAGATACTATATCAGGAGAAGTAGAAGATGCACTCGGAGCTGACCCTAATTTAAATGGCAAGGCAATAGAAATATCATTAACCTCGACAGAGGTAGAGATAACAGCAGAGTCTGAAAAACCTATTGGACTCATAAGATTAAATTATGATGTTCTTTATTATACAAGAGCAACTAATTCACAAACACCTATAATTTAAGGAGATATTATTATGGCAATAGCTAAAGGTTATGAAGCAGTAGTTAAAGTCGGCTCAGATACATTGGGTCAAGTTACTGACTTCTCATTTAATAAAACAGTAGATAGCGTTGAAACATCATCAATCGGAACAACTAGCAAATCATTCGTCAACACACTTGAGTCTTGGTCTGGTTCAGTTAATTTATTTTTTGATGATGCAGATACAGCAGGCGCGGCTTTACTAACTGCTTGTGCAGGCGGTGGGTCTAGCGTAACAGTTTCTTTCTATGTAGAAGGGACAACATCAGGCGTGGATAAATACTATTCAGGAACTTGTTTAGTATCATCGCTTGATTGGAGTGAGTCAGCGAATGGATTACTAACTGCATCAGTTAGTTTGACAGGCACAGGCGCTCTATCACAAGCAACAGCACCATAAGGAGATTAAATGAGCTTAAAGGACCGGCTCTTAGAGCTACAAAAGGGAAAAGAAAAGTATTCTTTCTCTATACCGGGTTTGGCTGATAATGGAGAACCATTAAAAGTCTTTTATTCACAATTAACAGTTCGAGAGGACACAAGACTTCGAAAACAATATCCTGAATTTTATAAACAACTTCAATCAGGTGATCTACCAAGCTTTCAAGCCATAGTAGATTTAATCATTATGAAATTGACTAATGAAGAAGGGACTAAAGTATTTGGAGACGATGACCGGTCTTATTTATTAGGTATGGATGTTAAGTTCATAACTGATATAGGCGCAAAATTATTAGAGAATATCTTTGATGTTCCTGATGTTGAGCAAGCTGAAAAAAACTAACTAGCGATCAGTTTACATATCTTATTTATTTATTAGCTGATCGTAAACACACCACCATAGATGCAATATTAGATTTAAGCTTTGAAGAGTTTGTCTATTGGATTGCGTTTTATCAATTAGAAGCAGAGAAAATTAAAAATGAGTCAAGCAAAATTAAGCACACTATTAGTAGCTAAAGACCTTACGCGTGGAGTGTTTAGAGGTTTTACTAGGTCACTAAGTATAGCTAAAAAAGCAGTATTTAACTTTAAAACAGGTCTAGTAGCTCTTGCAGGTATTGCAGGACTCGGTATCTTAACGCAAAGAACCTTAGAGTCAGTCGACGCTAATAAGAAGATGGCTGACAGGATTGGTTTAACTACCAAACAGTTAGGTGGCTTTGAATTAGCCGCCGCACTTGCAGGTGAAAAAATATCTACAGTTCAAAAGACATTAGAAAAGATGGAAAAGAACTTAGGTGAGGCAGAGCAGGGTATAGGTACTGCTAGATATGCGTTAGAAGCTCTTAATTTGTCTGTGGATGAGTTAAATAGACTGTCACCTGATGAAAGGTTTAAAAGATTATCTGATGAAATAGCAGGTCTTGCAACGCAACAAGAAAAAGCCACTCTATCTTTCCAATTATTTGGTAAAGGTGGTATGGCTATGATCCAAGTGTTAGAGCTAGGATCAGAAGCTTTAACGCAGATGCAAGAAGATGCTATTAAGTTTGGTTTAGTCTTAAATGCAGAAGCTTCTGCTAGCATTGAAAAATTTAACGATGACTTCTTTTTATTAAAAACAATCGGAGCAGGTGTATTTAGAACATTCTTAGTCGGACTAATACCGGCAATGACTAAAATGGTCGAGATAGCGATTAAATTTGCAAAACAATTTAATGAGAGTGGTGGACCACAAAGAGCCGCACAAAAGTTACTCGATATATTCGTTAGATTAAGTCACGGAATAGTCTATGGATATGAAGGTATATTAAAGATGTCCCATGCTATTGGGATGATGGTTAATAATATGCCGAAATGGTTAGTCGGAGAAGAACCTATTAAAGAGGGTTTCTTTATGGCTATTGAAAAAGGTCAAAAGGATGTCGATAAGATAAGACGCGGTATTGATAGCGTCGGAGATGCGGCTAAAAATCTTTTAAATACCACAAAGAGTGAAAACGAATTATCGGAAACACTAGGTTTAACAGACTTAGTAGGAGAAAGTAAAAACGCAGTAAGTGCTTTTAATAAATTAAGGACCAAAGTTGAAGATTTTAGAGGAGCCGCTCTAAGTCACGCCGCCTCATTTACAACAGCATTCGGAAAAGCTTTTGAAAATGTCATACTCGGAACAAAAAGAGTCGGAGAGGCCTTTAAAGACCTAGGAAGGCAGATATTAGCATCATTAGTTAACTTATTTGTCCAAAAAATGATACTCGGACCAATTTTAGGACCATTTGAGACATTTTTTAAAGGATTATTACCTACTCCTCAAGCATTAGGCGGGCCTGTTAAGGCAGGTGGAACATTCTTAGTCGGTGAAAAAGGACCTGAATTGCTAACATTAGGCAGAATGTCCGGAACTATCACTCCTAATAATCAATTAGGCGGCACAAATCAGACAATTAATATAACAACAGGTGTTCAATCGACAGTTAGAGCTGAAATTTTATCCTTATTGCCGGCAATAGCTCAAGCATCGCAAGGACACATGATAGATAATAGAATGCGAGGCGCGGAAGTATGACTATAACCTATCCATTATCAGTTCCTAACACTACAAGCTTTGCTTTAGTCAGAATGTTAGGAGTAAGCAGTACAGGTCAGACTGTTTCACCATTTACTCAAACTACACAACAATATCAATGGGCAGGACAATATTGGGAGGCAGATATAACGACTATTCCTCTTAATCGCGCTCAATCAGCTGAATGGGAGGCTTTCTTTTTAAAGTTAAAAGGAACTTTTGGCACATTCTATTTACAACCTGACCCTAATTCCCTCACTAACCAAGGCACTAACGCATCCTCTCCCGGTTCTCCAACTATTAATGGCGCTCACAGCGCTAATATTTCCTCATTATCTATAACAGGCGCTACAGGCGGTCAGACCAATTATTTCAAAGCATCAGATTATATTAGTATCGGCACAGGAACCTCTAAACAGTTATTTAAAGTTTTATCCGATGCAAATACTGATGGAGGAGGAAATGTTACAGTCGATATATTCCCGCGATTAAGAACAGCTTTATCAGGTGGAGAGAGTGTAACGACAAGTAACTGCACAGGTGTCTTCCGATTAGTTAGTAATGAAATCACATGGACTGTAAATCATCAAAGTTTATATAGCTTAAGCTTTAGCTGTCGCGAGGCACTATAATGGCTCGGACTATTGATTTTCAGACTCAAATAGACGCACAATTAGTAGAGCCTTTTTATGCTGTTCATTTAGATTTTTCAGGAAGCGTTACTAGAAATGTATACACAGAAGTATTAGCTACAGGAGATGGCAATAGATACTCATTAAACAATACCCAACAATTAGTCGTTAATGTTGCGAGAGGAAATACTATTGTTTTTGATCAGAGCGACAGCTCTAACGCAGGACATCCACTATTATTAGCATCAACATTAGATGGAACGACTTATTCTACCGGTGTTACAACGACAGGCACTCCGGGTAACGCAGGAGCTAAGACTGAATGGGTTGTTGATAGCTCTGCTCCTAATACTTTATATTATAAATGCGGTAGTCATTCAGGAATGGGTGGAGAGATAAATATTACTGACCCTGCTCTTAATTTATGGAGTGGATATGGCGAGATAACTTATGACGGCATAACTTATATAGGCGCAGGTGAGTTCGGACAAATATCAGAAATAAAACAAGAAGAACAAATTAAAGCAAATGGCATTAATTTATCCTTATCCGGTATACCTAACGATTTAGTTGCATCAGCTTTATATGAAGAATATCAAAATAGAACTGCTAAAGTTTTATTTGGTGTTTTAACAGATGGTATATTAGTACAAAACCCATACACCTTGTTTATAGGTAAGATGGATGTAATGACAATCCAACAGGGTGGTGAAACATCTTTAATTTCACTCACAGTAGAAAATTCTTTAATAGATTTAAAAAGAACGAGACGACTGCTTTACACAGATGAAGACCAAAAGGCCTTACACACAGGTGATGCTAGTTTAAGGTTTGTTGAAGCTTTACAAAATAAGGAAGTGTTATGGGGTGTTCCATATAGTGTTGTAGCGCCAACAGTTTCAGCTCCATCGCAAGCAGAATTAGATAAAATTTTAGAGGACTTCCAATCAGGTAAGTATTACCCGTTTTAACATGAACGATTTAGAAACATTTATAGCTCAAAAATTACACGAACCATTTAAATATGGTGTGAATGACTGCATTACATTTTCAGCAGAAGCAATAAGATTAGCAACAGGAATAGATCATTTGAAAGATATAAAAAAATGGAATAGTGAAATGCAAGCGAGCAAATTATTAGATAAAATGGGTTATAAAAGCTTAACTGATGTTATTGACAGTCGGTTTCGCCAACACACCAATATTAATAAGTTACAAGATGGCGATGTGGTAACAGCAGAGCAAACATTAGATAAAAGGTTTAATGAATTAGCGTTAATTTATTATCAAGGCTATTTATTAGGACCTGCGAAAGAAGGTCTGCATAAATGTGAAGTTAATGAAGGTAAAAATTTTTTTAATGTAAGAAGTTTGAGGTTAGGATATGCCTGATTTTGCAGCATGGTTATCAGCGCTAATAGTAGATGCAGGTGCGGCTATAGCGTCGGCATTTGGAGCGACAGGAAAATTAGCCACAGTTATATCTTGGGCGGCTCAGGCAGTTATAGTGGGAGTGCCATTATATTTCACAGCTAGAGCAATGATGCCTAAAGTTGATATGACCGGACTATTAGGTCGAGGTACTTCTCATAGAAACCCAATAACATCTCGCAAAATTATCTATGGAAGAGCTAAAGTAGGTGGACCAATATTATATATGGCAGAGGCAGAATACTCTCAATCCGGAACACCCGGAATGGATAGAGGTAATCTCTATGTATTGATTGGATTAGCCGGACATCAATGCGCAGAAATAGAAACAGTTTATTTTAATGATGATGTTTTAACTATTAACTCCACATCAGGTGTGGTTACAGCGCCTTCTCGTTATTATCCTAATAGCTCATCAAGAGCTACAATATATACAGGTCTAGTTGGAACAACTACTCAGTATATCGGTACTACTTGGGGTAATAATACTGATTTAGACAATGCTACCGACAAATTTAAGGGGATCTGCTGTTTACAGGTTATATTAGGTTATGATCAAGAAGTTTGGGTCGGAGGTATACCGGCAATTAGTGCAATAGTTAAAGGTAACGACCAACTATATGACCCACGCGATGCTTCAACAGGGTGGAGTGAAAATCCTGCTATTATATTGCGAGATTATTTAACCAATACAGTTTATGGCATGGGAATTAGCGCAAGTATGGTAGATGATACTTTAATAAGTGCGGCGGCTAATGTTTGTGATGAAACAGTTAGTTTAGATGGTGGAGGAACACAGAAAAGATATACTTGCAATGGCACTTTAGATACAGCGCATAACTTTCAGCAAAATATTGAAACTATTTTAAATAGTATGTCAGGATTTATGGTCTTTAGTAATGGCAAATTTAAAGTTTATGCAGGCGAATATAGAACGCCTACTGTAACGATAACAGATGACGATTTAGCCGGTCCTGTTAATGTAATTGGTAAGCCAAGTAAAAGAGAAGCAATTAATATTGTTAGAGGTGTCGCAATAGGAGCGTGGAGTAATTATCAACCCACATCATATCCTGAAGTTCGTGACTCAGCGGCTATAACAGCAGATGGCGCAGAATTAGTTGCACAATTACCTCTGCCAATGACTGATGATAGCACTATGGCTCAACGATTAGCTAAAATATTACTTAAAAGATCACGACAGCAGATGACTTTAAACCTTAGTTTAAAATTAACTAAATTTGCTCTCGAACCGGGGGACACCTGCTCAGTTACATTAGAGAGTTTAGGCATTAAAAATAAAGTATTTGAAATAATGCAATGGACCTTTGGAACTAGTGGGTCAGGAGAAGGATTAGCATTAACTGTTGATGTTCAGTTAAGAGAGACAGAAAGCGCTGTTTATGATTGGTCCACTAGCGAACAAAACGACCCTGTTGCTGTTCCACAAGTTATAATAACTAACCCAACATCAGTAGATGCTCCTGCGTTTGCTCTAACGCAGACACAAGGATTATCTGAAGATGGCACTATTATAGATCAAGTAGAGGTTAATATAACTGACCCTACTAATAATAAGTTTGTTTATGAATATGCAATTGAACATAAAGAGTCGACTGCATCAAATTATGAAACCACATCAGTATTAAGAGAATAAAATGGCAAAAGCAACAGTCAGCGAGGTAGATAAGAAGGTAGCTGTTATAGAACAAAAATTAACAGACCACATTGTATCTTGCGAAGATATAGGAGAGAGGACTCTCGATAGAGTTAAGAGATTAGAGATGATTTTATTAACAGCTACATCATCTTCTTTAATTTTACTCCTAAAATTAGCATTTTTTAGCTAAACGCCACAGGAGTCGATATAAGGCTCACACAGGCGTTTATATATATTTATATTAATTAGTATTACTTAGGCTCTGTATGCGCATTTGTGCGCGTTTGTGAGTCTTTTTTTTTATCAAATTAGAGGTAATTTATTATGATTAGCATTATTGGCTCACTTTTAGGATTTAGCACTTCATTTGTGCCTAAAATTCTCGATCACTTCACTGAAAAGCAAAAATTTAAGAACCAAATGGCATTAATGCAGGCTCAAAGCAAAATGAAAGTAAGTGAAGCGAATGCTCTTGCTAAAATTCAGCAAAATAAATCTATTTATGCGCATGACGAGGCAATAATTAAAAATACTTCATCAGGTTTTATTAGTAACTTAAGATCATCGGTCAGACCTATCTTAACTTACTGTTTTTTTCTAACTTACCTAGCATTTAAGGTCGTTATTATAGTTATAGCGATACAAGAAGGCGATGAGGCTCTAAAAGCTATTAGAGATAGCTACCAAGAGGAAGATTTTGGACTCTTATCCATTTGTGTTTCATTTTGGTTCGGGTCGAGGCTTCAAAAATGACAAGATGTTTAATAGGACCGGTTATATCCGGCAAAACATACGATATTAGATGTAAAGCTAGAAATAACGCAGGTTATGAGTCAGCATTCAGTTCGGTTTCGCAAATTACTATAAATGCTAATACAAACCCACCAAGTGCGCCTTCTAGTTTATCCGCTACAAGCGATCCAATAGCAATAGTCTTAAAATGGACCAACCCTAGCGATAAAGACCTAAAAGGAGTGGAGATTTATTACTCAACATCTAGTGGCGGCACATTTAACCTATTAGGCTCGATAGATGGAACACCTGGACAACAAGAATATAACTTAAATTATGATACTGCCTTTAGTTTAAACCAAACCTACTACTTTAAGGTTAGAGCGGTTAATAATTCAGGTGTTGCTAGTGCATACACCGCAGAGGTATCAGCTCAATTCAGCACAATAGCGACAAGTGATGTCACTATGAACGCTATATCTAATATATCAGGGTCCATTGTTAGCTCTAACGCATCAGCTGAGTCGAGTGTTCAGGATTCAATAACTTATTCTGCCAATGGAACAGGAAGTGATAGCACTACTTTTAATGGTTATATGGCGGCAGAGATAACATTAGGAGCTATTGACAGCTCTATTGCCGGTTTTTTAATTAACGCAAACGCATTAGCTAGCAAAAGGACTGTTCTTGCTAATAAATATGCTTATGCCATCGTTCTTCAAAAATTACCGACTAACGCATTTTGGAGTAAAGCTAACGCATCAGGAAATTATGCTGTGTTCTTAGGAACAGGCGATGCCACCGGACAAAGCTCGACAGAAGGTATACAGGGTAGCTTTAGCTCATCATTTTTAGATGATGCAACCGGAGTTACCGGCACGACAGGGTCTAAATATGGATTATTTATCTATGAGCCTACTGAAACGACAGACCAATATTGGATATTCGGTGGAACAGGACTAACTATTACGGAGTTAAAACGATGAGCCTAACTAAAGTTAAAGGTTACTTTTATAATAATGAAGGAGATCTGATTGAGAGCTATATCGGACATTTAAATTTAGATGATATGGATGAGGTCCTAGAATATAGAAAGAATGCAGTTGGTTTTATAGAAACCGAATTAGTTAACACAGAAGTTTATAAATACGATTTAGAAACACAAACAATAGTGGAGATTTAGATGGAAAACACATATTTAACAAATTTAAAAACATTCAAAAAACCAATTTTTGATATTTCAAAAGATGATAATAAAATTTATCGAGGTAATGCAAATATTCAAAAAAGAAAGAAAACTAAATCAATTATTCGTACAGTTTTTTATAGAGGAGCTGAACATCAGATAATTAGATAATGGATAAAATAATTCAAATAATAAAAAGCATTATATCGCCTGAGCAGAATTGGTCAGCTTTTGCTATGAAGATAACAGGCCTTATAGTTGTATCTATAATTGCTTATATTGCTTTTCAACAATACACCAATCTAACTGCTGATGAAGATAATCAAAACATTCCAATAATAGAGGTTTTTGAAAATCAACCAGAAAAGAAAACTGAGGTTGAAGATTTAATAAATAAATTATTAAGGTCAGATCGCGATATTCAATCTGTTTGGTTATATGATTGGGTAGATGCAAGAAATGTAGTGCCTTTAATGATGCTACCAAGAAATAGTGAAGATTTATTGCCAACCGGATATTTTATGGAGGGTGATGAGTATGTGATTGGTCATTTTGTTTTAAATCAATGCACATCATTAGATAGAGAAATTTTAAATATAGCTTGTCCTATAATTTCCACTTTAGACGCTTGGGGGGTATTGGTTGTAACTTTTCAAGATGGTAGTCCAAATTTAAAGACTACCAAAGCTACATCAATGAAAATATCTGAAATTTTATACTTACAAAACAATTGAAAGGAGATGTTATGAAAATAATTACTATATTACTACCATTGATATTAATAGGATGCGGCAGTTCACGAATAATGCTGAATGCAGATATTCCTCAAGACACAGAAATATCAATTGAAATAACAACCGATAATACTAACGAATAAGATGAATATTTATCCTGCTAAGTTAGTAAGAATAGTTAATGGAGCAACGATTAAGTGCTCCATCAACTTAGGTTTCGCAGTATGGCTACATAATGTAAGAATACACCTTGCTCATATTGTTTGTCCCACCGGAAATAATGGCGCTAAAGCTACTGATCATTTATTAAATATATTGCCTGAAGATTTTATGTTAACACTTCATCAAGTAGCATCAGAAAATGAAGGCAAGTTTATTGCCACGCTATATCCTCAACAAAAAAAGACTTACGAAAAAGAAGAGAGCATAAACGCTCAAATGCTAGAAAGCGGTCTCGTTAATAAATACGAATGATTAGCAATATCTATGGACTTTTTATGGACATAAGAAGTTGCGTAGTTAGATGAAATAAGATGAAATAAGATGAAATAAGATGAAATTAGATGAAACGCAAATATAGCAATCATGCGATTTTGAGGCTCACCTTGGATTTCCGGCTACCCTAAACCGCTTAACTGGGGGACAAGGGGTCAATAATAATAAATAGCCTATAACCCGCAGAAAATAGCCATTATAATCTAAACTCACTCTAAACTACTGTATTTATGGACCTTTTATGGACTTTAAAAGTAGACTTAAACGATTAGTTACGCCAATATCTGATTATAGACATCAGAAAGGGAGATTAACTATGGACTATACAAGAAAAGAACTAGAAATTTTATCACACACTAAAATGCCAACATCAGGTAGATGGGAGGCTCACTATGAAGAAGACGATGCTAGCGGATTATGCATAGGACCTCTAAATGCCATCAAGCTATATGAGGAAGATAATAAAGGTAACGATTGGGCTACTCATTATGATGTTATATTAGCAGATAGATGGAATAAAAAACCAACACCGGGTGTTATGAATAAATCAGTAGCGCCAATGAGATGGATCGAGGTTTACGACAATAAGGCTGAGGCATTATTAGCCTATAAAGGTTATCAGCAACTTGACCTATATCCACTATTATGCGGCAGAGATGACTTCGACATGGATAATCCTGAATATTATATTATTAGAGATGGAGAGACTGATGAAAACTAAATTTCAAAAGGAATTAGTTACCGGAAACACATACTTCCGCGCTGATGCGCGGAGGTATGGAGGACCTCGCAGAAGATTTAAAAGCATTAAAGAGTGCGAGGCATTTATTAGAGAATGGCAAAAATTATCAGAAGAGGGTGTATCGCTTGATGCATCTAAGGTAAAAGTTAGTCAATGGTGTGAGTCAGGCAAATTTTTATATGAAGAAGAAAAAGCATCTAATAATGTTAATAAATATAAATTAGATCAGAATGGTTTGCGCCTAATGAAATTTGATAACGACAAGCCAAGTCACATGAAAAATCAGTATGCTAAATATAAAGACGGCAACTTATCGTTTAGCACTTTAGCCTCTCATTATTATGCTATGAATAGACTAAATGATGTTATTAAGAACACTGACAGAATGATAGATGTTAACCCTAACTTAATAAGCAAAAAATTATTTGAATTAGCAAAGAAAAAATCAACCAAATGTGGCAACTCACATATTACAACAGGAAAGGCTTGGATTTCTTATCGCGGTAATATGAAGACGATAGTTAGCGCATTTAGAAATTTTGAAGTTGATTATAAAGCTAACACATTAATAAATATTCATAGATATATAGAAGAACCAATTGGCGTGTCTGAGCAGAAGAAAGCTAAAGCTAAAAGTTATGATTTAAAACAGGTAAATGAATTTTTTGCTGAGATGTTTGACCCGGACAGAGGTTATATTAGCGGCATGAAGGGACACAGGCATTTAGCAGATAAATTTATAGAGTCTCTAAAGATGCAAATTGCATTATTAATAGCAGTAGGTTTAAGGAGAAGCGAATATACAGCTTTAACTTGGGATGATTTAAAAATTAGAGAAGGCGCATATTATGTTGAGATTTCAAAGATTTACAACAAGACTACAAATCAGTTACAATCTCACATGAAGAATAAGAAGGAAATTTTTAGAGAGGTCCCTATTCCTGAAGCATTAGTTAATCGCTTATTAAATTATAAAGCTATGTTAAATGAGACTGATTTAGCTAATAACCTAATGTTTCCTAATTCTCAGGGTAACCTAGATAAAAGATGTCGATTATATAAGAGTATGAATAGCGCTAATAAGCGAGTATTTGGATCAAGAGATACTAATGGACATGAGTGGCTAAATATTCACGATTTAAGGCATATATGCGCGACTAACTATATTAGAGCCGGCGCTAGCCTAACTGATACTAAAAATCTATTAGGTCACGCATCAGAAAAAACAACTGAAGAAGTATATATTAGCGAGTTCAAGCAGACCGCTGATGAACTTAAAGCAAAAAATAAATATCAAAGTGTGGTGTTCGTGGCTGATACAGCATAATGCCTAACTCCCATAATTCGATGTCTTACGAAGAAGCCGAGGCTCTGCTATCTAAAGCAGAGCAGGTGGGTCGTAATAAACCTTTTAAAACGCAGAGTGAATTAGCCTTATCTATGGAGTTAACTATAGATCAGTTAAAAGGCAGACTTAAAACTGCACGCCATATTATTAAGTTAAAGAAGAGTGGCGAGGAGGATAACTACCAAACATTCCATATTAAAGGTCTTGAAAAGATACAAAATCGCGAAGAGATGACCGCCGACGAGATTATGGAGTATGCGCACACGAATTGGAAAAGAAAAAAAGAAAAGAATGATTTAATTAATTTAATTCCGGTTAAGTTCTCTAAGGATGTGGTTACCGGCATTTGCGTTTGGGGTGACCCACATCTCGACGATGGCGGCACGAATTGGGATGCCTTAATGGACCTAATGGATATATTAAAGGAGTTTGACGCTGACAGAGGCTCTATTGATCCTATATATAGCGTAAATATAGGTGACTCACATAATAATTGGGTGGGTCGTCTTTCACTCCGATACTCATCCGAGCAAAAAATGAGTAAGAGCCAAGTATATAAGGTGATAGAAAAAATAATAACAGAGGTAAACTTCATTTTACTCCTGAGGGGTAACCACGATATGTGGCAACCGAGTAATATTCAATATGATAAGATGGAATGGTTTGCTCAAGGTGTTGGAACACTAGCAATGGATTGGAGAGCGAATATAGACTTTCAATTTCCTAATGGAGTAAGTGTTAAGGCGGACTTCCGACACGACTTTCCAGGTCATTCTATGTATAACAGCTTGCATGGATTGCAAAAGGCTAACCTCTTTAATACTGATGCAGATATATATGTAGCCGGACATCGTCATAATTATGCTAAATCAGAACTGCCATCAACTAGATATGTGAATGGATTTAGTGCGCCTGCTCATTTATTAAGAGTTAAAGGATTTAAAGATATAGACTCGTATGCAGATCAAGGTGGTTTCCCTCGTCAAGATTATGGTCACGCCGGGTTAATAGTAATTGATCCATTAACTAACTTACAAAATAGAATACAAATTTATAGTGATATAAGGTATGGCGCGAATGTAATTAGATTATTAAATGCTGATTATAGAAAAAGAGGCCTGATTAAATAACCAAACCTCCATTCAATTTTTAAATCTTAAATTCTAATTAATCCATGCATCCTCCATTAGTTAATAATAAAATCTATTAGCCTTACTCCTACTATAAATAGCAGTAATGACACCATTAAACTCTTCATATATTCTCCTTAACAATTACACATTTAATAGGCTCAGGTTTCTTCTCTTGATTTATTATCAATAAAAAAGGAATAATAAATAAAACAAATAAGAACATCATTATTTTGTCCCATATAGAAAATATTGGTTCTTCATTCATAAAATCACCTCAGCGACTTCTCTTGTATATCGACTAAATAAATTCATTTCCATTTCCTCGCGTGCTCCACCTAGACTGTTGCTTTCTAAATAGCAAAATATTATGAACACTATATTTATAATTAGATCTCCTACATCCGACCTGAATATTTTACAGAAGTATCATCCTCATTTAAGTCTCCATATATCCATTGAAAAACATCAGCTGTCTTCCATACCTTAGAATGCATAGGTTTAGGAAAATCGCCTGCGTCAATTAATTCTTTTAATTTTCTTTCACGATATTTTTGATCTTTATAAACAGAGCCATAGATAAGCTTGCTAACCACATCAAGATTTATAGTGCCGCCATATTTTTCTACTGCTTTAAAAAGGGATGTCATCGTCGATGGTCTCCTCTTCTTCTTTCATTATACTTTCTTGCAGTTCTGCGGCATCTTCCTGATGCTTATTTAACCAACTATCAGGGTCATCTATTTTATCTTTTAAATAGTTAATAGAATATTCGCTGTGATCGCTTAAAACGATGCCATAGCTATATCTGTCGTTCTTTTTTTGATTTAACCAAACTGTTCCTTCAAACAATTCAGAGTAGGGTATCCACTTTCCTTTAGCGGTGTTATTCTTAAACACCTCAGCTATCTTTTTTAATATAACCTTATCATCTATAGCGTTCTTTAAATCTTCAAATGTGCTTGCGGCATCTAATTTATAATCAGTACATAACTTATCGCCATCTATAAAATTATCCTGACCTATAGGTTTACCGCCTGTAGCCTCCCAAGGCGGCTTGTCTATATAGAACTTTAAATAAGTGTTAACCGGTCTACCTTTTTTATATCTATCTATAACTGCTTTTACTTTGTTTGGATTAGGCATAATTAAACCTCAAAATCCGGTGGGTTAGGAGTAGAAGAGTCTATTTGGGGTTCATTAACAGGGTCTTCCGATGAAGTGCCGGTAGTGCCTTCTCCATCAGGGTCCTCCTCTACTCCAATAGCAAGACAAGTTCCTATAATATACCTACGGAGATAGGTAATGCTAGAACCTAGACCTTGCCAATAATTTTGACCTTTTATTTTATCGTTATCTAAATGTATTTTAGATGCTCTGCCATAAGGTCCAAATGTTTTATGAATTAATTGAAAGTTTATTATTTGAGTAGGGTTAACACCTATCGCATGAGGTTCCTCATAACTAAACCACATCTCAAATATAAAATTATGTTCTTCCATCGTTTCTTTTACTCGGAGAACTGATTGCAGGTCTGCATATTTATAAGGTTTATTTGGTGTGCGCGTTAAAAAGGTGTTCTCGCGATTAAGCTCCGCATTCTTTAATGCGTGCATCATATTAAAATAATCTTCATGCGGAGGCTCATTAACAACTATATCCGCGTCAAATTCTACTATATTGTCTACCATACTATATTATCCTCATTAATTTTTAATCCAATCGCCTTAAATTGTTTGATATTACGAGGCGCAGGTTTAAATAGTCTTGTTTCATTCATGATTGCAGGTATATAACTTCTCCACCATCCTTCCGGTTTAAGTTGATCTAAAATATCTATTTTACCTCTCGTTAATACAAAGCCTTTGTTTAAGCCTGTCCAACTTAGTCTTAAAATTAGATCATCCTTCTTATTAGAGGGTATCTTTATTTGTTTGATTGGTCTGTCTGTGAAACTATCCATCTATCTACCTACAATTATTAAGTTAGGTGTTCTGATGTTTAAGTGCAAGACCTGATGTTTAGGATCGGTTAATTGCTTTTAATTAAAAGCGATTAATTAAGTCGGTTTAACTTGATAAAATATCTATTATTTTGTCTTTATCGGAACGCGGAAGCAATTTTAAAACATTAGTAATAGCAGTCATATATAAATTAAAAGGCACAGCATTACTTGGTGTGGTTAAAGCACCGTCAGTTATATAACCTTTATCATCTATGTGATTTTTTAGAAATAGTTGTAACTCCGGATTAATATGATAGACGAAACGAGTTCTGCTATCTCCACTAACATAATCTATGTCATTCTTGTGTAAATCTTTATAGTGAGTTTTAATTAAAAAGCCTTGATCAATATTTTTCTGCAAACGATTATATAAAGTGACATGATCTAATTCTATTCTATAGGCTCTAAGATAAGTGTCATAATCTAATTGCGATAAATATTTTTCACCATCTAAATCTGCACGCATAGCTATTAGATGTATCATACTGTCTATCCCATCACGCTCTCCTGAATTTTCAGGAGGATTTAATCCTTGAGGTCCTTCTAATACCAATCCTTTGCTCATAGCATAAGCTTGAATGTTATGTAATTGCCATATATGACCTAACTGCATCGATATATCTACACTATTACTAAAGCCTAACTCTTCCCACTCGTGAAGACACTTATTCTTCATATCTCTTTCTATTTTTTCTTTTGCTGTTCTGCTAAATAATCCCATTATAAAACCCTCATTCGATAACGCTATAATTACCTAATAAAATGCCGGTAATTAGCTGAATATAGGCAACATCTGCCATTAATATACTTTGTTGAAATAGCTTATTATTATGCGACTGATCAGTGCAGGCGACAATATTAAACTCGGTTAATTTTAATTCATTATCTAGCCTATCTATATTGCCGGCTATTAAAGGCCTTCTCGTTAAATCTTTAAAATGAATAATGCATTGAGCATTAATAACCTGCCTACTATCAGGCATTAACTTAGTTCTATTATTAACTATTATATAAGCATTTGAGTCCGCGTTTAGTTTCATAATATAAGCATTATGACCACCGCTAATTTGCCAAGGCGGCACTATTTTAAAATGATCTAATAGCGGATTAATTTCATTACCATTCACGACACCTACGACTAATAACTCGTTCATGAAATATAGATTATCTTCAACTAAATCTGTTTCTGTTATTTTTCTATGCGTTATCCATTCATTAAATGTATCGACTAAATCTGGTAATCGCTCCATTCTAAATCTTAATTGAGGATTGCCATCATCTTTAAGCCGAGACCATCGAGTGACAGTATCAACATCGACACCAACTGCCTCAGCTAAATCTTTTCTTTTCTTATTAGCCTCTTCTAAGAGACCTCCTAGCTTAGTTTTTTGATGCATATTGTTTACTACCTGTAAATCCATATTATGCTCCTGTTATCGTTATTTCTATAAATAATTTTATTAAATAAACCCTATATCGCCAATATTTGTGAAACCGACTGATAATGTCAAGCGGTGATGTTGCGCGCCTGTGGATAAAATAGTATAATTATAATTATGGTGGAAGCGTTTGATATATATGATTTTTATAAAAAAAGGCAGATGACTAATACTGAAATATTAAGTTATCTCGATATACCTCACGGCTATCCTAGAAAACGCACTGATATATTCGGTAAATCAACTGAGGATTGTCCTGAAGGCATTTGCATATCTATCCTAAACGACCACCTAAATAACCTTGTGGATAAGTAGATGGATAAATATGAAATGGCACGCTTAATGCTAACTAAAAATATCTCTATAAATGATTTAGTAATTAAATCAGGTACTAAGAAGGCTAACCTAAACAATATGCTTAAAGGTTATCTACCTATTACCGATAGCGTTAAAAAGGTATTAAATGGCTAGAGGATATAGAGATGGTCGATGGCATCCGATGTGGTCCTATGAAGACTTTAAAAAATACGCTGAGAGTCCGGAAGGTAGATCTGTCTTAAAGGCTAAGGCGGAGCGATATGATAATGAAAGAAAGAAAGAAGAGGATAAGTTAGACCCTGTTAACCATAGGATAGATTATATAGCGATAGTAGAAGACCCGGATTTATGGCGGCAAGTTCCATATAATGCTCGCGCTAAATATAAGGAATTTGCTGAGGCTCAGAGGGTTAGTAAGCTAACTAATGAAGAAACAATAAATAAAAAGAAAATCAATTAGGAGGAGTCTTAACCGATAAAGGTACATTAATATCTGTTTTTTTTTGATGTCAAGATATTTATGAATAAGACTATTAAACGCACTTAATGAACTTAGAGACTAAAGAAGATTATTATAAGCTCGCTGACGAGCTATATGAATTAAGAGATGACCTAACACACAACACTTATCTTATCTTTAGAGAAGAAGGACTATTTATTCAGATAGGATCAGGTGACTATGCACTGCAAGTATTAGTGCATAAGAATTTAAAAGAACTAAAGGTCTTATCTAAGAGTATAAGTGATCTCGTTTATTATTTAGATAGTAAGAAGGACAATCTAAATGGAAAGGGTTGAGATAGATAGACGCGTAAGATGGTTAGATAAATTATTTAAGGAAGCGATGCGAACTGACAGATTTATTCCTAGCGATAAGCCTAAATCACTGCAGGCCTTTTGGGTAGAGATTAAGAAAGATTGGATGGCGTATGGATGGGACACTACATCTAAGGTAAGGATTAAGCCAAGCCAAAAGCAACAGGATAGATATGATCTCGCGTGGCGATTAGGACTAATGCTACCTGAAGATGAACGCTATTTAGTATGGCGAGTAGCGCTAACGAATAGGCAGAGTAATAGAGGACCGCAATGGTCTAAGATAGGTAGAGAGCTAAGGAAAGACCGACGAACTATTAAGAACGAATATTATGCAGCACTAAGTTTATTAGCTAAAAAAGTAGAGGCGCTTGACTAAGGGTACTGAAATCGGTTAATAATTTTATATAGTGGAATATCTATGACCTACTACCTAGACACAATCCACATAGACTTACTACTATATATAGGCGCTATTAAAACCCTCCCTACCTAAGACAACTAACAGACGCATTATATTAATGCGCATCTAATAGCGCCTATTACCAAGGAGAATTAAGTGGCAGACCCTAACCCACGAAATATAAAAATAAATATTAAAACGAATATTAATCAGGTGCTAAAAGAGTTCCAAGACATTAGATCAAGAGACCTACCACGGCAGTATGGGTTCGCATTAAATGACACAGCAAGAAGTCTTATGAGAATACTCAATGCACGCACCTCGAAGTTCTTTCACAAACCTATCTTCGCATTTACTAAACAGGCGTTTGGCTATGTGCGATCCACAAGCAAACAGAAAACAATAAATCAAAAGAAAGCGTGGGTAGGAGTGAAAGGCGCATACGGAGTTCCGGCTAATGCGGAAGGACCTAAGAAAGAGATAGCATTTAATAAAGCGGCTAGCGATAGAGCTAAGGCTCTGTTCGAACTACAGATATATGGTGGACAGCGACAGGCTACCGATGGCAGTAACTATTTAGTTAAGCCATCAGGTCACACTAAAGAGGTAGGAGGGATGACAGCCGCCGGAGGATTAGATAAAAGGAAGTGGTTACCATCAGTAACTAATAATAAAGCGCAATACTTTAGTGGTATACCCAAAGGAGGCGCACAAGGTGAGAACTTTAGAGGATTATGGGAAAGATATGCGGATAATACCCGGATAAGAATGGTAGCAAAGTATGATAAGACTGCCAACTATCAGCCATTATTTCCCTACGATGAGATATTAAACGCTAATTACGGCAAAATAATAACGGCTAATTGGCGCAAACAGCTAAGTTTTTTACGCAGAAAGGCTAAAACACCGAAGTACTCCTAGATATTTGCGGGTCCTGTTTGGCATAGTTATCAGTGGGTCATTCTTCGC
>VTLG01006022.1_pt1 | contig 26853 bp, 38 predicted proteins | sample 4694571 | NCBI WGS metagenome assembly VTLG01 (sample SAMN12604809, study PRJNA352737) | marine metagenome | biome: ENVO:00000447; feature: ENVO:00000209|ENVO:00000569|ENVO:01000036; material: ENVO:00002151; isolation source: viral sequences binned using virsorter ...
ATAAATCATCGCCTATTGTTAAATCGGTGCTAATATCCACTCCTGATGATGCATCTATATCTACTGTTGGTGCTGTAATTTCTAGTTCTGTGTCTGCATCAATATCTAATTGACCATCGGTGCTTGAGTTAATAAATATTGCTGAGTCTCTTAATTGTAGTTTTCCAGCTCCTGCTATTAAAGCATCTGTTGCATCAAATGTGAAGTTAGCTTCTCCAGTTATTGCATTTGCTCCTGTGACTGTTGCTATAGTATTATCGGTTGAACCTGTAAGTGCAACAGATCCTGTTCCTGCTCCAATATCTGATAAGACTTGTGCACCTGTTCGATAATCTACGTTTCCACTTCCGTCTAATACTAAAAATTTATCAGTGTCGGTTCCTGCTGCGGCAACTGTTCCAAGTGTAAGTGTGCCAGATACGTCCGTAGCACCATTAATATCAATTGTTGTTCCATTAATTTCTACTTCGCTATCTGAAACTAAATCTAAAACTCCGTCTGCTGATTGAAAAATATATGTTCCTGTATCGCCAAAGTTTAATCTTTCTGTACTATTCATTAACACATCATCACTAAACTTAAAGTAATCTTCATCTTCCATCCATGTTATAACTCCATCTGCAGCGTTACCATCAAACGTTACTGAGTAATCAATACCATCAACTCCACCTCCAAGAGTTAAAGTACCACCTTCACTCATATCAAATTTTGCTGCTTGAACAGATGATCCACCATCATTACCTTTTATGTAAATATCTTTATCTGAAACTTTTGATTCTAAATAAACGTCACTTGAAGAATTGTGTATTCTTAGCATTTCTGTGCCGTCATCTTCGTAAACTATACCGCTACTTGATGTTCCTGCATCTAATGTCACACCACCTGCAGATTCTAAATTAATAGAGTCAACAGCTGTTCCATCAGATACTATGTCTAAATCTCCGTCAGCGTTAGATGAGATATATAAACCGGTGTCTCTAAATTGAACTTTCTCGGTAGTATTCATTAATATGTCATCAGAGAAGGCAAAGTAATCTTCATCTTCCATCCAAGTGATTATACCATCTCCTGCATTACCATCAAATGTTAGAGAATAATCTATGCCATCTACTCCACCACCAAGTGTTAGAGTTCCACCTGCACTTATATCAAACTTAGCCGCTTGTACAGATGACCCACCATCATTACCTTTTATAATAATGTCTTTATCTGAAACTTTTGATTCTAAATAAACATCGCTAGATGAATTATATATACGAAACATTTCTGTTCCATCATCTTCATAAACTATACCACTTGTTGCTGTTCCTGCGTCTAATGTTACACCACCAGCAGATTCTAGATTAATTGAATCAACTGCTGTACCATCAGATACTATATCTAAATCACCATCAGCATTTGATGAAATGTATAATCCTGTGTCTCTGAACTGAACTTTTTCATTAGTGTTCATTAATATATCGTCAGAAAAAGCGAGGTAGTCCTCGTCTTCCATCCAAGTAATGACACCGTCACCAGCGTGACCATCGAATGTTAATGTGTAATCTGTTCCATCTGTTCCAGAACCAATAGTCATGTTTCCACCGGAAACAAGAGCTGATGAATTAATTGGTCCATAATCAGCTAAAGGGTCATAAGCATTAGTTCCGTCTTGAAATATTAAATGTTTTCTTCCGCTTGCTAAACTTACACCGGATCCTCCAGCAGGAGCTAGTGTAAGAGTATAAGTTGACATTGTTGCTTGGTTATCAACCCAATAAATTTTTTCTACAGCCTCTGAAGATAGAGTTGTATTTCCTGTAAGTGTTCCTGTTAATTTTAAAACTGCTCGTCTTGCTTGGTCAGCAGAACCGTCTGCTGCTGTTAAACTTTGAGATGTTGCTGTAATAGCTAGAGATGAACCTCCACCACCACAGATTGCAGTTTCCAATAATGAAATATTTGTGTTTGTTTTAGTACCCCATGTACCACTGTTTTCACCAGAGGCTTGAAGTTCTAAGTTTAAACTTGTTGTATATGTCGATGCCATTTATTTTCCTCCTCGTTAATATATAGTATAGTAATTTTTTACGTTGATGCTATAAAAATTTCCATATCACAACTAGCTGTATCAGCATCTGCTGTTACATTAACTAAATCTCCTAATGATATGGTAAGTCCTGTGCCATCAATCGCATCCATTGTGTCCACTACTCCACCAGAAATATCGCCATTATATATAAAAGATTGTCCTTTGTCTAGCTTAACAGCAAATTCATCATCATTTTCATTTTTAAATGTAAGTGTGATGTGGTTGGTGTCATCAAGATTTGTAAAGCGCATGTATTTAACATCACCCTCTATAAATGTGCCAGATGAGGCTGCTGTAGACATTGCTACAACTTCAGCTTCTGTAGTAGTCACAGTAACAATTCTTTTTGAAATTTCATTAATACTAGATAAAGATAAACTAGTAGTTGCACCTTGATCTTTACCATTAAGACTAATGCTTTCATGAATTTTTACTGTTAATGTTGCTGCTGTTAGTGTCGATGTCATATATTTTTCCTCCTATGTAATTCGTATTATTGCCTTATGTACGTCTCCCGTTGGAAAACTTATAGTAAAAGTTCCACTAGAAGATGATTTATCTGATCCAAAATTTAGTACACAAACCGCAGGATCTCCTGAGGCTGAATCATTATAAATTAAAGCTCCTCTTGCTGTAATAGTAGCAGAAGTAAAAGAAATGTCAGCAAAATCCATAATACCAGCTGTTCCGCTAGTTTTTGGAAATCCTGTACTTTTTGTTAATGTCCCACCGCCTGCAGAATAAGTTCCAGAGGCGCTTACTTCGTTGCTTGTTGAATATGCCGTTGTTGAAGCACCAAGTGAAGCACTACTACTGTATAAAGCAATTTTAAAAGTATGTGAACTAAAATCATGTGTTCCTTCTAATAATTCTCCTTTAAAACTTGTACAAACTGCTGATGTAATTGCCATTTATTCTCCTGTTTATGGTTTAACCGCTCTAACTGGTGTTCTTAATTCTCCGTGTCTATATTCATCTCTTCTTGTTCTTCCTTGTTGTTCAATAGCAAGTCCTTGTACAGATTGCTGATATTTTTGTTCCCATAACTGAATCATTTCAGCAGGGCCTTTTAAAAAACAATATGCCTCTACCATTACTGCATTAAATAATACATCCTTACAATTCTCAGATACCCAAGAACTGGTGGATGATGAACTTAATAATGTTTCAGAATCTACTGCATTTGGTTTTATTGTGTAGGATAACTCAAAAGTTAATGCTGAACTAGGTGTAGGAGCTAAATATATCTTATCTTCATCATAGCGTGCATAATATTTAGGTGTTCCTGTTGTTGATCTTTTTTTACCATATTCTATGCAGTAGCTACGTTCTTTTGGTAATAAAAATACATTGTTACTAGAACCATCCAAATAATGAAAACTACGAATAATTAAACAATTAACTGGAAGTGCAACGAAAGGACTACTTGCAGTTAAAGTTCCTGTATCTGTACGTCTAAATACAGGTAAATCCACTTCACGCATCATTCTGTGTTGTGCATTTTCCAATAGATAATCCATGACTGTATCTGAAAGTACACTAGAACTTACTTCCGTAAAACTAATGACTTTAGAAGATAAATCACTATATTGTGTCATCTTTTTTAGCTCCTCCTTTTAAATTAACCGAGTACGTATTTCCATAAAACCCAAGCAGCAATAACCCACCAAACTTTGACGTCAACAATAGTTCCGCTGACTACCCAGTCTTTAAGTTCTTCCACTTCATTTTTGATCCAATCGACCATGTTTTTATCCTCCTAAATTAGATAATAGTTTGTAGCTATAATAACAGCTATTAATAAAACAAGCAATTTAATAGAAAGTTTTCCTTTATGATTCATTCCTCTTACAGGTATATAGCCATTATTAATAAAATCCCATATTCTTTTCATGTCTCCTCCTATGAAGTTGTTATAGTAACATCACCAACATGGGATGCCAATATTAATTTTTGTTCTGTTACAGTAGGTTGTGTTCCACCAGAATTTTGAGTAGTGAATACAGAATCTCCTGCTCCTCCCACATTAACTACCACTGGCTCTGTTCTTGCAGGTCTAGCCTGCTTTAAAGGTTGTGGATCTGTTCTGTGAGAAAATCTTTTTAACTGCGGATGTTTTGGTTCAAATTCTGACTTATGAACTAAGGAGCCGTTCCATTCTTTTACCATTTCTTTATATGGAAACTCCATTCCGCTTCTATCTGATATTGCTTTTGCATATTTTCCGCTCGCATATGCCATTTAAACCCCCACGTTCGGTACAAGTCTTAAAGGTGCTCGGTCCCTGTCCTCTAATAAAGCACGAGCCATTTCTTCGTCATATACCATTTTTAAAAGTTGAACTCTTTCAGGACTTTTCTTTATAGCTATATAATATGCTAATCCGCTTGTAAGTGCTGGTAAAAATCTTTGCGGTACTTCCGCTTGATTTGTATAATCTCCTGCATCTTGTATGTAAGTTAATGCCCAATATTTAAACGTATCTGCAGCATCTGGGGTTGGATATAAATATAATGTCGGTGTTCCTCCTGATACTTCAGCTCTGTGTAAATAAAACTGGTTTGATCTTGCTTCACTTGATTTTTTTGGAATGTGTAAATATTCCGCACGACTAATTCTTTCTAATTGATAATCTTGTGAATCTCCTGCGTCAGTTACAACAGCAGATAATACATCAATTAAATCACCATCTAAACTATATGAAGACGTACCATCAACTAATGTCTTTGTTCTAAGAGCCACGGTCCAAAGGTTAATGCCGCGATTAGCCCAGTCAGAAAACATCAGATTTAAACAACGTCTAGCGGATTTTAAATCATAACCAGATGTTGCTTCTATACCTGCTTTTTCATAAGCTTCTTCAATGATCTCTTCAATATCTAGATCAAATGTATTTGTTCCGGATGTTGCCATAAATATTACCTATTTTGAGCCTTGCTTGCTCCTAGTGCTCTTCCTATGTCATCGATACTAAGTCTACCCTTTGGTTTTCTTTTACGAGCTTTTAAATAAGTAGCTTTAACTGCTGCGCCTACTCCTGAAGCAATTACTCCATATTGTCTAGTTTTATGCATGGCTCTTTTGATATCTTTGTCACTCAGTCTACCGGTTGGTTTTCTCATACGAGCTGTAGCGAACGCACGATCTCTGGCACTAATTTTCCCTGTTGGTTTTCTACTGCGAGCTACATCTTCTACTGTAAGTCTACCAGTTGGTTTTCTTTTACGAGCTGCGCCATAAACAGCGCCACCGGAAGCATAGTATTTTCTATTAACGACACCGCCACCCATATATTCGATTTCTAGGCCGGTTTTTTTAGCGTGTTTTTTTGCTTTTGCACGCCCTTCTTTTGTGTATTTAAAATGTTTTTTACCTACTTTAGGCATCTTTTTTCCTCCTTTGGAAATTTGTTGTGGAATTAACGATCTGCTAATTGCCATTTATATTATTAACCTGAATAAACTTTTGCAAACTCAGCAACTACTGTATACATGTTGCCTGCATTTGCTGTACTTGGAACTACTAGATTAACATCTCTTTCGTTACTGCTTGAAGAGGTGTCTGGTTTAATACCACCAAATTCTCTAAAATCCCAGTATCCTGTTCCTGTTAATCCAATAATTGGTATGTCAGCATCAGAATCTTCCCAATCTAATCTTGCATAAGAATCACCGCCGTCGCCTGTATCACAGGCAAACCAAACTCTTAGTAAATTAAAGTAAGAAGGAGATGTACCATCAGATCTATTCGCCATGGCAGAGATATCACCAAATACGGTTGTACCGCCAGTGCCGTCTGATTGATTAACAATTTTAATAACTACTCGGTTATCACTTTGTTGTAGGACCGTTGGTCCTGTTACTGTATCAGCCATTTATTATCCTCCTAATAAAATTAGTATATCAAAATATTTTTAAAATAAAACAAATTAGTGTGGATTTAAGCCCACACTAATTATTAACTATTATTGATCTCCAAACGCAGGTGCGTCTGCACCTTCTGAGTAACCCCAAATTAGCCAGTTAGTACTATCTTTAGCTAAAATGTTAATCTCCATACCACCGAAGTCTGTAAGAGTTAATGTAGAGTTAGAGTTTCCATCAGCATAAATAGTTACATTATCAGCATTTGAGTCTGCATGAACAACACCACCAATAAAGTAGTTAGCATCAGCTCCTGTATCTATAATAAGGTTTTCAGCCTCTTCTGCAGCGCCACCATAAATAAATTTAAAGTGCGCACCAGCAACTGGTGATGGTAACGTGATCGTTCTATTTGCTGTGATCGCTGGAACTACAATTAGTCTTCCACTATGTGTAGCATTAGTAAGAGTTGTATTTTCATCTCCTAATGTGACAGGTCCATCACCCAAAGTGATGATTTCAGTAATCGTTCCAGTAGATGCCGCTTTACTGACTGTTTTAAATGTATCTTCAGATCTTAATGGACCTGAAAAAGTTGTTTTCGCCATTTTTTTAATCCTCCGTAGATTAAATTTATACCGTCGCTTCTACGATTGTCTGCTAGGTCAGTCGGTATAATGTTAATAAACCCTAGTTAAGTGAGAGGACATAAAGCCCTCTCACTATAAAGATTACGCGCCTGGTGAACCAAAGATTCCTCTTGGATCAGACCAACCGAAAGAGTATCTTTCACGAGCTTTAAATCTCATGTTACCAGTATCAAAATCGCCTTCCATAGCGGTTCTGATTGGAGCTCTTACGAAATGTTTTAATCCATTTGGAGCATCGGTTTTAATAAACCAAGCATCAGTATCAGTTAGGTAATGATTTACAACATAACCTTCTGGGAGCATTCCCATAGATTTTACTGCATTAACATCATTATCTGCTGTACTTACTCTCAACGGAGAAGCAAGAAGCCTCTCAGCTGTGAATTGCAATTCTTTTGGTATAATTAATTTTGTACCTTGAACTGCGACTTTTAATCCTCTTTCATCAATGAAAGCTGCTATATCAATTAAAGCTTGTTCTAGCGAAGTTTCATTAAGGTCAGATGCTGTAGAAAGTTCATTACGCAAATTACCACCACCATTTGTAGGGTGATCAGTTGCAAGTAATTCTTTTCCATCTCCACCTGTGTAAGATGAGTCAAAGCCATTGTTAAGAACATTAGCGCTCTTAACTTGTTTAGCATGAGCCATAGATCTAGCTAATGCTTTTGTGTAACGGGATGAAAGACGATCATACAAATTATCTTCAACAGCTTCTTCAGTAATTGCGAAAGCTAAAGCAATTGTGTCATGATTATAACGAGCAGTCCAAGATTCTGAAGCGGTGTCGTAATTTACGCCACTACCTTCAGGCTTAGCTTCTGCGTTACCAAATCCTGATAACATTACTTCTTCTTCAAATGCTCTATCTGAAGATTCTGTGTCAAAGATTTCTGCATGTTCTTGGTCATAACGACCATATTCCAAACCGAACAAAGCATTTAAGCCAGGTTCTAGCTCTTTGGTTAATTGTGAACGTGATATTGCCATTAGTTATCCTCCTATTATATACCAGCAGTACTTTGAGGACCATTAAGGTGCTCAAGAATTTTTACGTACCAGTTACAATTTGCTGATGCAACAGTATTATTGCTAGGGTCTTTTGAGACCGCAACAACACGAAATTGCGCAGTTGCAGCACTACCTGTTTCATCGGAATCAATTTCATGTCCGCTTCTACCTGTAGTTGTACTACCTGCAGTTGCAACAAGATCAGTATTGGTTCCTCTGTCAGCAAGTGCTAAAGCGCTACCATCTTCTTGAGCCTCAAATATAACATTTGGGTCATCAATGATGAAAGCAACAGCATCGGTGGAGGTTGTACTAGCTGGCCAATATTTAGCATATTGAGGTTTACCGTTCGAGTCAGTATAAAAACAACCATTAAAAACTCCAATGTTGTTAGTGCTAGTAGCAGCGGATACTTCAATATCACCATCTGCTGCTTGGATAGCTAGGTCACCGGTAAAAATATTAGTACCATAGGTGCTAGATATCGTATATTCAGATTGACCACCAGAAAATGGTGCTCCACCTTGCATTCTGACAGGAACGAAACCAAAAGGGGCATCAATGTTTGCCATTTTTTAGTATATCTCCTAAGAAATTGTTAACTTACGTTAACGGTTAATAAAAAATACAAACGGCTTTTAATACCCAGTTCGAAGTTATTTAATCCTTGTCTGGTTTTGGGCCGCCAAAAGTGACACGTGTTTGTCTCTCTGGCTTTTGTATACGCATTGTTGGATGGGCATTATCCTTCATCATATTGCTATCAACAGACTCAGTCATACCTTCAGTTTTAGACTTAAAGTATGTTTGTCTGCTTTTCACAAGTTCTTCAGGCATCCTAGCCAACAACAATCCTCCTACAGAAATAACTCCTGCGTGTTTTCCATTTTCAACTGTCGGAGCCTCAAAGTCTGGATACTCATCACCTTTGACAAGTTCCCATCCTTCTCTCAGTTTAGAGGCAAGATTTTTCTTGTCATCTAAACCTGCATTCTCCGCTCTAATCCAACGGTGCACAAACCCTTTTGGGGCTGGAGGTGCATCCAAGAGACTTGGGGGAGTCCACGAAGTTTTTCGTGTCGTTTTAGTACGCATCGTGGCTGCGTGAGAGGTTTTGTTAGATTTAGTTTTACTTTTCATGTTAGTTATCCTCCTTCACGTATTTAGCATATTCTTCTAACGGCACACCCAATTTTTTAGCGATTGCCACCTGAGACGGTGTGAGTCTCACGGTTTTGCGCCCAGTTTTTGTACTTCTAGTCGCGGACGCTACAGCTTGGGCGGGTTTCTGTTGTCCGGTATCCGCTTTTTCCCCATCAAATTTATGAGGAAACTCGTCACGAATTCTTTTGTCTACTTCAGCATAATATGCATCACTATGCGGATCAAATCCTTCTTGCTCAACAAGTTTCTTATGTATCGCAAATGCAGTATAAGTCATGGCCTCATTAGAACCAAACCAAGAGTTCTTTGTAGCCCATTCTTCTGCTTTTGGATCTGGTTGAGGTCGTTGATCCGAAGCAGGTGCTTCCGTAGTATTTCCTGCAGGTTTAGTCTTTTCGTTTGTTTTTATATTTTCCTCTGCAGCTTTTACTCTCGCGTCATCTACGGCTAGAGTAGCAATTTGCTGGTTCAAGTCAACAATTTTATCAGCATCTCCTTCTTCAATAGCCTTTTTAAGAAGCTCCTTAGACTTTTCTGTTTCAGATTTTACTCTATCTGAGGCTTGCTGTAAATAGTTTTTATCAAGATCCTCAAAACGATTTTTTAATTCTCCATGTGATTTTTTAACACTTTCAGCATAATCAGTAGCTGCTTGTTCTCTTCGTTCTGCTTCTCTTAATTTAAATGTAAGTTTTTCAATACGTTTCTTTACATTTGCACTATAATCATCTAGCTCGTCATTTTTTATCTCCTTTTTCGCATTTGCAGTTGGAGCAACTACAGGTTCTTCTTTTTTTTCTTTGACTTCTTCAACTTCTTTAACTTCGACCTCTTTCTCCTTCTCTTTAACTTCAGAAGCTTTTGGTTTAGGTAATTCTACATCAACCGCAGGACCACTATCATCCAAAGGGATCATAGGTTCACTGTTTGCTTCTTCAGCCTTTTTCTCAATTTTAGGCATGGTTTCTCCTCCTTCTGTTGTCCATGTTAGACGTGTAGGATATCTTCTGGATTTCCTATCGTCGCGATTATTTCATCGTCATTTAATATTCTAACCTCTCCACCCTCAATCTTAAATCTAGCTCCTGCATAACGACCAAATAAAATCCAATCGCCTTCCTTACAGTATGAACCATTAGGAAACTTTTCCTTATCTTTATAGGCATCTGGCCCAACTTTTAATACGTAAGCACATACAGTAGCTAATCTTTCGCGTTCTACAAATTCATCAGGGAGATGAATATTTTTTTTCTTTTTCTTTGGTTGAAAAGGTAATACTAATATTCTCCAACCAGTTGGTGCAGGCATTTTGCTTAAAGCAGGTTTGCTTACATCAAATCCTTCGGGTAGGCTTTTGTTTTTTTCATATTCTAATGCTTTTTTTATCTCTTGAGTTTTTGCTTCTTGTTCACGCCATTTTTTATCAGCGTGGTATTCAGCTTCGGTTAAAGTTTTTTTAACAGGGCCATCTTTTATTTGGCTCCAATGCTTTGCTTTTTTTTCTTTGATATATTTTTCTGCTACGTTACGCGGTAAGATTATACCTTTTACTGGTTTAACTACATTTGGTCCTGGTATTATTTTATTCTTCTGGGTCATAATTTTTAAGCAGGTCTTTAATCTCCTGTTTCAATTCAAGCAACGCTTTTCGTTGCCCTTGTAAAAATTTATACTGAACGAAATCTCTTGCGCCTTCGTCTAGTATGCAATTTTGTATAGTATTAACCTTCTCGTCTATTACTTTATATAATCTATTGCAAAATGCAACAATGTCCATAATTATTTTATATAAACTGCCAAACTATAATTGCAAGTATTATCCATTTTAATTTTACATTAAAATTTATTACCTTGCACCAAGTATTACAATCACAGTGTTTTTGGCACTTGCACCATATACATTTTAGAAAATTTTTCATTATTTTTTATTACTCCTAATTAAATCTATTCCCGGTTTTAACCCATAAATAGCGCCAAATATACCAACTACAAGCCATTTATAGAAATCTGGAAAATTATTAAAATAGTGGAAAAATAAATCTAATTTTTCTTGTGCTTGTGGATCTTCTGAAAAAATACTCCAAGCAAGAATTACAATTGGTAAAACTATGATAATTAGTACAAGCTCATCTTTCCATCCTGCTTGCTGATTATCCATTACTGCTTTTTTATATTCAATATCTCCAGAAGCCATTCTTTCAAAATATCTGCGTTCTGCAGCAGCTTCTAATGCTTTAGATCTTCTTCTATCTTTATACACATCTGCTCCTGTTTTAAGAGCAAGTGATATTAAACTCCACATTATTTATTTTTACCAGATAAAGGATTTTTTTTAATAAAAAAAGTAGTTTTTGAATTTCGTCTTTCGTGTTTTTTAAATGCTTCTAGTCTCATAGAATCCATTTTTTCTATGCCGTCTTGTCTTGACAAAGCTCTTCTTAATCCACGGATTCTTGTCATTAAAATGTTCCTTTAAATTTAGTTCCTTTAATAGCTTTTCCCCATCCACGTTGTTTTGGTTTACTAGAAACGGAACCGCCTTCTTTCATACCTAGTCTACGTCTGACGTAGTCATCAGTTGGTTTGATTACCATTCCTTCGTCAATTGTGTATCTATCTTGTTCCTGTCTTCTTATAGGACCTGCTGCCATAGGTAGGTCTCTTGAAGGGTCATCAGCAAGGAAACGTGGACCTGGTGTGAATGTAGGTTCACTTTTTTGCATCGGTTTTGTCAAAGTTCTTTTTGAAGTTTTAGGCATCGGTGTTGGGGCTGTGTCTGCCTGTCTCATTCTTCTTAATTCTTTTCTTCTATTATACTCTTCTCTAGCTGCATTAATGTCATCTTGACCTATCACTCCGCTTGGTTTTCTTTTTCTAGCAAGATCAAGAATTGCATCGGCTTCTTCGAATGTTTGTGCTTGCGGTGTAAATCTTGGATCTTCAACTTTAGCTTGTCCGCCTTCTTGCATATATTTTAGTCCTTTTTTAGGCATTCCAGGAGCTAGCTTTCTAATAGGTTCCTCTAAATATGGCTTAGGGGCTTTATGGAAATAGGGACGACCTGTAGGTGGTTTAACTTTAGGTTTTAGCATTCTCTCTATCGATTTCGGTCCTAGTCTTCCTTTCGGTTTTCCTTTTCCAGTTTGATATCCTTCTTTAAATTCTTTTATGGTTTTTTTAACTTTTCCAACCGTTTTTCCTACCTTTTCACCTGCTGTTCTAGCACGTGATTTCTTTTTTGGAGCCTGTGTTGGGGATAGCTCCCATCCTTTTAATGCTTCTTCTATCTCCTGCATGCTTGCGCGAGCTCTTCCTACTCTTCCTACTGTTCCTACTCTTCCGCCTGTTTCGTATCTGTCTTTATTTGGTTTTCTTTTTACTGTTCCGCCTTTAACATATCTTTGGGGATTTAATCTTATATCTATATTATCAAGAGGAGTGTAAGTCTTTTTACCTTTATATGCTCCTTTTACGGTAGAATATATCTTAGATGTTTTAAGTCCTTTTTTAGAAGGTGCGTATTTTTTAGCTTTAGCATACAGTTCTTTAAGTTTTTTTGCATGAGTTCTAATTTGCCCTCCTCTACCATATTTTTTTAATTTTCTGTGCTCTTCAAATTGTTTTGATATTTTTCTAAGTGTTGAACCTTTTGGGCTTTTTCTTAAAGTTTCTTCTCTTGCTTCAACCATTCTCTTTTTTAATTCCGCTGCTTTTCTTATTCCTGTTTTTATCACTCCGCCTTTAGCTTTCTTTTTAGTCATTTCTTTAATTACCTTTTTACGTTCCTTTAAAAATGTCTTTGGGTTTTTAATTCTTTTGCCTTTGAATAAATCAGTAAGGTCTCTGTCTTTTAGGCCAGAAACATGATAACCTTTATCTTTTATCAATACCTTTACAATAGCTGGATCTTTCCTACTTTTTCTGTACTCCTTAACAGCTCTTTTTATTTTTTTTAATACCATGATTTCCTTCTCCTAATATTCTAATATTGCACTAAACTACTTCTTTTGTCCACTACTTTTTTGAGTAGGTCCACTACTTTTTGCTGTTTGTTTTAATTTTTCTCTAGCAATTCTTCCGCGTAGTTCTGCTATGTCTTCGTTAGACTCTATTTTAGCTTTATCAGATTCCTCCTTTTTACCTATTTTAACTTTTTCTAAGTTAATCTTTTGTTGTCCTTGTTGTTGTTTAGCCGCTAAATCTTGTTGTTTAACGTTTATCTCTTTATCTTTTAATGCTACCAACGGATCAGGTTGATTACCACCCGCTAATTGAGATCCTAGTTCCTTCATATCCTGTGTGTATTGAGATATAAATAACGCTTTTTGATATTCCTTTTGCATTGGATCCGCTATATTTTGAACACCTTCATCTGCTTTTAATGAAATATGCTGCATAACATGTTTTTGTAATGATATTGCTAATTGAGGTAATTGACCTACGATAGGAGAAGCTCCTTGAATTAAATGAGCATAAATGTGTGCATCGTGGTTTTGACCAGGAAAAGCAACTAATTCTCTTCCATCTAAAGCATCAGAGTATTCTAAAGCTGGGTCTTTTGGTTCTGCTTCTGGTTCTTCCTTCAGTATTTCTTCAATGTCTTTTGTACCAATTGCTTCATACATTCTACGATATGCTTCTCTTACATTATGAATACCAGGTTCTGTCTTAGCAAGTTCAAGTTGTGTTTGTGCTAATGATATTCTTTGAGACATAGAAAATATATTAGGATCTGATACAGGGAGTATATCTACTCTTGAATCAAAATCAGATTGTTTAATTGTTCTTTCCCCACCAGATATCTCATAAGGATATTCGTCTGGTAAGTATTCTGAAAATACTTTTGCTAATAATTTAAATTCTAGTTTTTGTCCATAGTGTAATCTTTTATGAATTGCTGACATAACACGAGATCCACGTTCTAACAATGCTACAGTTGTTCCAACAGGCGCTTGCTGATTAGAATCTCCTACTTGCACATCTGCAATAGCTGCAAAACGTTGTCCTGCTTGTACACAGAAACCTAATAATTGAAATAATATTGCACTTGGTTCTTTGTAAGGCAGTAATTGAAAAGATGCTCTTAAGTCACCACCTGGTGCATCTACGTCTCTAAACTCTCCAGGTTGCAATGGTTCGTCATCATCTTTTACTCTAATTCCTTTTGCTCTAAATCCTGCTGGTAAATTAGATAAAGTACCTGCATCAATCAATTGTCTAAGAGCAGATGTTGCTGCGCGACTTAATCCACCTATCATGTGGGTTAAACCAAAACCATAAAAACCTAGACCAGGTAAGAATTTAAAGTGAACAAAATATTGTAATTTAGTTTTATTTGGATTATCTTCTTTCCAGTTACGGCGAATAGCAAGTACCTTTCCATTATTTTCGGCTATAGTCACAATATATGGAAGTTTAATACCTGTAGGCTCCCCGTCTTCTCCTACATCTTCATAACCAGGCAAATCTAAATTTACATGAAACTCTAATATTGTTATTTCTTCATTATTACCAGTTTCATCTGTTCCTTCTAAATCCCTAGTTTTATTTTTAATATCATCATCTTCTGATATAGATGGTTTAACTTCTATATCACGATAAAAACCACTTACTTGTTTTTTACGAAGCTCATTTTCCATCATCTTAATAACATGAGTAACTCTTTCACAAGATTCTAAATCTGTTGCAAGATAAGGAACAACTAGATCCTCAGCAGGAACAAATTTTGATACTGCTCTTCCTAGTCCTTCGTCATAATAAATCTTTTTAAAAGCAGATCCCGCAAGCGGAAGATAGAATAACATTTGGTCGAGGTCTGTGTCATACTCTTCCATCACATCGGTTATTTGATAATTCATAAAATCTTTAACTCGGCTCGCTTGTGAAACTTTTTCTTTTGTTCTTCTTCCAATTGTTTTAGTTCTAACAGGACCATCTGCTGGAAGTAATTCTTTATATGCTTGTGCTTGGAATTGTGTTTGAGCCTCGGCTAATACTGGATGAACCACGCCACTTGCTCCTGCAAATGGTTTAGTTCTTTCTTCGTATTTAAAACCAAGTAGATCTAAATTACTTGTATATGTTTTAGCCCAATCAGATCTTGAACTTTTATCCTCAGTATATTCTCCTATACAATCTGCGCTAAGTATGGATAATTCTTCTTCCTCCATTTTCTCAGCTAAATTATCGTGATGTTGTTCTTCTACTACTTCTTCTTCAATAGGTGCTTGCTCATCAACTATTTCAACATCTACGGGTTCTTCATTTTCTGTTACTTCATTAACAGGAACATCGTCAGTTATTTTTTCTATTTGATTTTTTTGTAAATCTTTATCTTCTTTAGCCATAATATAAATCTAATCCCTCCAGTAAAGATATAACACCTCCATCTCGTTTGTAAAGCGGAATCGGTTCTTTAAACTTGTCGTTAACCTTTAACGCATACATGTCTATTGTTCTGGCAGGTGCTGGTGCTATGTTGTCAATTTCTAATGTTATAGGTGAGACACCTTCTCTTGGTAAATTTGATATGTCTCCAAACTCCTCCTTTATAAATTTTTGTGCGGCCTTCTTATCTGCAAAATATTTAAAAGGAATATATCTTTCATTCGCCGCGTCTCTTATTCCTACCATCGCTTTAGGTTCTTTGCCATTTACCTTTGGAATAGCTCTAACACTTATTGTCTTTGTCTCTGTCCCAGTGATTTTAGCTAATTTATCAGCGGTCGTTGGTAAAAATGCCTTAGATTTTCTCATCTCTTTTTGTTTCGTAGCATCCACGTGTTCTGCTGCTGAATCAAAACCTTTTTCGTCTCCATAATTTCTACTGTGTCCTGTTTTCTTTCCTCCGTGTCGTGCGGCAGGATAAATAGCTACGTAGTCATACTTTTTCTCAGCAGCAATTCTACTCGCGAGTTTAAGAGCAGTATCGTTCATCATTTGATTATCTGCAAGAGGAGTATAAGGAAGTGTTGCACTTTCTCTATGTTGTGCTCCCATTACTTTACGTGCAGAAGCTTCTTCAGCTATTCCTAGATTAAGTCTAGTTTCTCTTTCCATTCTGGCACTATGTCGTTGAACTTCGTCGACAGAAAGGTCTTCTCCTCTTAAAATTTTATCTTTTGTTAATTTCATTTTTCCTTGTAGATCATTTAACTCTTTTCTCAGTTCTCTAGCTTTCGTCATATCAGGGTCTTTTGGAAAAGGATCCATTCCTGCTTTCTCTCCTTTTCTAATATCAGAAATTAAATCACCTTGTACTTCATGTATAACTAAAACATTTTCTCCTTCAGGAGTAGTGTGTTTAGAAGTACGCATAAAGAATAAAGGATTTTCATCTGGAAAATGTCCTCCATAGGCCTTTGGAGTAGCTCCCCAATGGTGAGGGACTCTTACAACGTGTTCCATATAATCTTCCCCACCTAAATAGGTATAATCTGGTTGACTGTATTGTCTTGGTCTAAAAGATTGTATATTAGGATTTAATTCTGTCTTATGTACTGCGGAAAGTTCTGCTAATAATTCTTTGTCTTTTGGACTAAACACTTCTGATTCAATTCCTTTTCCGGTTTTTAAATCGAAAGTTTTTAATTCTTTATCTAAATTAGAAAGTCCTTTAATGTCTTTTTCAAAGGCTCGTGTGCTAGTTAAGTAATCAACTTTCTCCTTTTGTAATGATTCATATGCTTGTTCTGTTAAGCCACGACGGCCTCTTATGCCAGCGGTTTCTGATGAAGTTCCATATGTTTTAAATATTCTTTTTAATACTTTTTCATCGCTTTCACCAAAATGTTTATATATTAACTTTTCCGTAGGACTAGCTGAACCATCTTTAATCTTTTTTTGGATTGGAAGCATTAATCCTCTATAACCACTTCTTAATTGTCCGTGTCCATATGTTTGTATTTGTAAATTTGATATAGGCGATCCTTCTACTACTCTCATTAATTGTGCCGCATCTATAGGGGCATCTGTTCCATTCTTTTTGGCTATACTTTCAATTGCATTCCAAAGTCCAGAATCTTTTAGTTCTTGTTTTTTAACGCCTTGTTGTTGAAACCAGCCTTTATAGTTTTCATCTATTTTACCTGTGTCATCAAATTTAATCCACTCAGTTGCTGACTTTACAGGATCCTTTGGATTTTTTCCTTTCGCTGATTTTTCTACTAAGTCGGCCAATGTTTCATAAGAATGTATTCCAAACACAGGTTTAAATTTATTTGTTTGGATAGGACCAATTTCATCAGCTATTTTTCCTCCTGTAGTCTCTGGATTAAGTTTAGTTGGTAACTTTTCTCCTGCAACTTGATCAACTATTTCTTTTTGATCCATTCTATAAGCATGCACTTTCCTTGCATCGGTCATGTATTGTGGAAAATATTGATTAGGGTCTACTTCTACTTCAAATGGTTTTTCTACAATTAATCCCGTTTTATTGTCTGCCCTTCTACCTTCTCCTAACTGTTTTACAGCGGTAGTGTAGTCTTGTTCTGGTTTAATACGCCCTGTACTATCTACTCCTTCTTTTACAATAGATTCAAAATCTGATTGAGGTATAACTTGACCTACTTCATAAGGTGTTCCGCCTGGTTCTACTACCTTTACAAAAGGAACTCTAACTGCTTTTGGTGCTGTTGCTGCAAGACCTGCTTGTGCCGCTTTTTGAATTGCTCCTGTTATTTGATGTCGAAGCATAGTTTTTGCAACGCGAGGAGCATACCCTATTAAAGGAATCATGCCCACTCCTGATAATAATTGAAGTGCTCTATTTCCAATTAATCCACCTATGCCCGCTTCTCTTCTGGTAGCACCCATGCCTCTTAATTTTTTATACTCTTCTGCTTTCTTTAAACTCTCTTTTGTAAAATGTTTATAATCTTTGTAAGCTATATACTCTCCAGTACCAGGAGCAATAGCTGCTGCCATATAGGCCGCGGCTCCTAGACCTTTTTTCAAAGTAGGTAATGCTTCACCCATTATCTCCATTTCTTGTTCGGGTATTCCGGTTACGGGTTCGAACCTGCGTCCGGCAGCTCCTACTATTCGTTTTTCATTTGTATTCGGCATGGTATGTTGGTTCCTATTCCTTTATATGGGGCAGGGTCCATGGTCCGTGAATCTAGGACTAATCGTCCCTCGACTGTACCAGCCATGTATCTGCGAGAATTAAAATTTTTCGATTTAGATCTCACAAAAAGAACTGGTTTAACCGTTTTGATTTCTCCGTCGACCATGATCCTTCTCCAGAAATCTTCTGGCTTAGGCTTCTCCCCTGCTGGCCATTTAGCTTTATTGCTTCTTCCCATATTAGATTAATAATACTCTTTTTTCAAGATTTCTTTTTCAGATCCTTCATCGTCATCTTTAAGCGGTATGAAACCACCTTGTCTAAATCTCATTAATGCTTGCGTTGTGCTATCAACATAATCGTCGTGTTCTCCAAAAGGAAAAGCAGCACACTCTTCTACGACTTCTTCTGCAAATTTTTTATCAGGAGCCCATACTACACCAGATTCGAATAAAGGTGCAACAGAATTTACCCTAGTATGTTTATCATTTCCTTTAGAAGGAACAAAATTTACAACAGGTATACCTGCTCTTCTCATTTCCTCGGTTAAAGGCATACCAGAGGCTTTTGCTTCTACAATAATTAATTCTGGGTCCCAGTACTCATATTCATTAAACGCTTGCTTTTTTAGAGTAGGGAAGTCCCATCGACCGCGAACCGCGTCTAATAGAATTATATTAGGGGTTACCTCATCGGGTTTAAATACTCCCCACGTTGTAATAGCTGAGTAATCTGCAGTTTCTTTTTTACTATATGCGGTATCATAACTTTGAATAATATACTCTAAGGCAGGTAGTTCCTTTTTTTCCCATACATTCCACCACTCTCGTTTAATAATTGATCCTTCTTCAGAAGTGGGTTGTTGCATATATTGAGCATTCCATTTGCTCGTGGCTACTGATGCTTTAACTGCTTCTAATTCTTCTAGTTTCCAATACTCAGGCCATACAGGAGCACCCGAAGGCATAATAGCTGGAAATTCAATAATGTCCCATTTATCTGCTTTTGGTTCTACTTGTGCTTTAATTAATTTACCTGTTAAATCTTTTTCTGACCAACGCGTCATAACTATCACAATAGCTCCGCCTGGTTGTAGTCTTTGTCGTGGACCAGAAGTATACCACTCATATGCATTATCAAAGGCTGTTTCAGATAAAGCATCTTGTTCAGAGTGTGGGTCATCAATGATTAATAAATCAGCACCACGACCTGTTATTGCTCCACCTACACCCGCAGCGAAATACTCTCCACCATGGTTCGTGTCCCATCGACCAGCGGCCTTAGAATCAGGGTGTAGGGCAGAGGCTGGAAAAACATTTTTATAATCTGGTGTGTCCATTAAGTTTCTTACCTTTCTACCAAAACGTTGGGCTAGTTCGGAATTATGCGTTGTTTGTATAATCTTTAATTTTGGATTACGGCCAATGAGCCATGACGGAAATAGGAAAGATGCAAATTCAGATTTAGTATGTCTTGGGGGCATATTAACAATTAAACGCTTAGATCTACCGTGCGCTATGTCGTTAAATTTTTCAGCTATACGCTTATGATGTGCCCCATCTATAAAATCAGGCCACATGCGTTTTACAAACATTAAAAAATCATTTTTTGCTTCCTGGTCGAACACATCTATATAGTTCTTTAGGATCTTTTTTAGATCGTTCGTGCTCAAGTCTTTGTATAGGTCCTGTGTCATCTGTATCACTTTTTATAAACCATTTAGTACGTTCGTGCTTTCTTAACTCCTCCTCTACTGATTCGAACTCTTCTTTTGTTATTACGAACGTTTCCCATTCATCTGGATTTTTATATATACTAATATATATCATTTTTTGAATCTTTTACACCCTATTTGTATTTGTCAATCATAGTCTAAAGCGGAAATATGTGGTACCATTTTGCAATTTAGGGGGGTCGGCCCCTAATGTCAACCCTACTATGCGGTTCAAAGTTTACAGGTACCCTAAAGCCTTTGACCCTACACCCAGGTGCAGATGCGAGCGAAGCGAGCTTGCACCCCGGGCGAGTGCCTATTTTTTAGGCAGTCTTGCCTAGATATTATGCAATAGGTCGTAGAAAAAAATATAACTTTATACAACATTAGGGTTGCCTTACTTATAAGTTCCTATATACTAAAGATAATGTTTAATAATCATTATTTATGAAAGGGTAACATTATGATAAAAAACATTAATCTTAATCTCGCTTTTGATGAAATAGTTAAATCAAAGGTTAGAGATAATTCTGTTAAAGAGTTAAGAGCAACTCAAACAGATGTCTATGCGAGTGTTTATACTTTGCATAAACAATGCCAAAAATTCTTGGCACATTCTAAACCTTTAATTGTGGGTATTATTGAAAATGATAAAACTAATAATACTACTTCTTTTATTAGTAGCAGTGATGAATTGCTTTTGAATACTACTAATATCACACCGAGATTAAATACTAATCTTGTAAGGGATATTATTCCTGTTCAAACTTATCTCAAGTGTATCAAACCAGAACAAAAGAGTTCTAATTGGCACTTGTGTGGTAGTTATGGCAAAATCAACAACTTTTTGGTTTATGATAAAAGAGTTTCGTTAATACCAAAAAGTCATATCACAAATAGAGGGGGGAAAAATGACAGCTAAAAAATTCTCAACTCTTAAAGTTGAAGAGAATGGTATCAAAGAAATCCAAACCAAAGAATTAATTGAGAAAGGTTTGGAAAATGCCATTCTTAAAATAGTGGCTAAAAATAAACTGACAATTAGACCAAAGTTAGATTATTGTTTAATTGTTGGTTTTCTATCTAATCTGTTGTTTGAGGATATGGTAACACATAATAAAGATGATGTTAGACAATACATAGCAACAGAAATCGTACCTAAACTAATGAGTAAATTTAATCTTGATGAGAACGAGATTAAAGAGTTCGCTCAAAAGTTTAAAGATGTAGTCAATCACTAAAACAAAGGGGGACTAATCAGTTCCCCTTTTTTCTAATTTTTTTTTCATTGACATTTTTCAGGATACCCGGGCAAATGTCCAAGTTCCATCAAGTTTTCACCCGGAGCTGGCAGTTCCCCTGAAGCAAGTCGCCCCGGGCAGTATCCCAACCCCTAATGGAGAATAGAGCTTTCTTTGTTCGCGATGGAGATGGAGAATGGGTAGGTGAGAGACTGACTTTTGGACAACGAGAAGGAGGAGAAGTGAACATAACCAATCTCTCACCATAAGCTGATCCTTCTCTTGGAACGACCCCACCACAAATGTTTTATGTTTAGGGATAATGGAGGAGTCGCCCCGGGCTGATGTTTAATCGTGTGTGTAATACCAGAGTATCCATATCAGCAATGGAACTCCGACTGCAAACACACCTATCATTAGGTGTGCAAAAATTTCTGGTGTCATTAAAAATACTTCCATTATTTAACACCTTCCTTATCTAGATGTTGCAACAAGCCCATAAATTTTCCTCTTGTATAGGCATCGTCTTTTGGGTCAATATCCTTGTTGATACTGTTGTGAATTTCTTTTAATTCACGAAGTCCATTTCTCGTAATTATATCCCAACCAGAAAAACAGAATTTGCCATTTCTGTCCTCGGAATAAAGAAAAATACACTCTTTCTTTTTTGAACTTTGAGATGGTGGACAATCTGGCTTTTCGTCTTTGCCATGAGTTGTATACCAAGCACCAGCAATTACAGCATATCTTTGGATATTTTCCTTGATAAAGATTTTCCTCAAAGTCTTACACATTTCTTCTTTACTCATACCGTCTGTTCCATGAAAACAAAAAACTTTTTCGTCATCAGTTGCTGAAATAGATAAAGGTGGGTCTTGATTTTCCATATAAAAGAAAGCCCTCATGGTTTTGACATTGTGAAAATGTAATGCCTCTAATGTGTCCCAAGAGTTTTTACAAGGTTCTTTGATAACAGTCATTCTCAAACCCTCTTTGGTTTCCCAAGTCCTGTCCCTAACGAACTCTATGCCTTCCTCAAAAGTTTCAGGCATCGCAGTAGAACTTTCTAAATCCCTCTTGAATTTAGAAGGTGTTTCAGGCTCGTTTGGGTAGGTAGTTTCCCACCCACTTTTTATATTTTTAACCATATTCTCTCCTCTTAATATTATTAATAAAGCAAGTTGAAGGCAGTATTGAAAATTTTAACTATGCACGATAAAACAACAATGGCACCTTCAACCTACTAATACAACTAAAATGTAAATCTCATGATTCACATTATATTATATAAGTATTTATATATCTATTTCAACCCCTTTCTTGAACTTTTTTTTACACCGTGAAGCCATCGGGCCCGGGGGCTTTCTTAAGCCCCCTGCTTCGTCCCCTGAGTCCAGCTCATCCAATGGAGGCTAAGACCCAAAACAGCATAATAAAACCTACCAATGGATACCTAACCCCCATGCATAATGCGGCTAACACAACCAAAAATAAAAGCTTCAGCAATGATGGCCACTTTCTACATTCCTCCCACTCTTGTATGTCTTAATGTACTGCTTCCCATCAGCAATGTAGTTACAACCAAGTTTTAAAGGGGACCACGTCCAGCCTGGTGCTATGAACTGTACTATCAGCTCACCGCTGGCGTCGTAGATCCCCGCGCCTATAAATCCATTTTTCATAATATCTATTATATAAGTTCTTATATCAGGTTGTCAACCCCTTTCTTCAGGATCTAAGCTGCCAGATGGTCTTCTGGCTGGTGTTCACCCGGACATGCCCATGTTCCTTGACTAATGGACAACCGTGAACTTCAAAGTCGCCCCGGGCAGCTTATTAAGGTCCAAAACCCAAAAATTCAGTTCAAACTCGGCAATGGAGAATGGAGAATGGACCGTGTTTACCTGGCCGCCCCGGGCTTGATCATGCACCCTGATTCATGGACCACCTACCCAACTCAGCAATGGAGAATGGAGAATCACCCGGCCGCCCGGGGGGATCTATGCTTTTTTGATTATTATTGAGGCCTTAGTCAGGCAATGGAGAATCTTTTTCCAGTCTAATGGATCATGGAACACGGCTAATGGCTCGGTGCGAAGGCCATTTCTTACTAGATCACGGCCCTGATGACCTCCAAATAGAAAAAGGTTACTCTGCTTGAGGGGGGTAACCAAGAAAAATGCCCTTCCTAAGTTCATAATCCTTGCATAATTCCATGATATCTGATGTGGTGACACGGCTACGCTTCCGTTCCCTTTGGCTACCTTCAATTCGACCCAAAACTCCGATCCTTGGTATAATCCATTAACATCTCCTACTCCTTGATTAACTCTTGATTCAATGCGGGTCCACCTTACTTGAGGTAATTGTTTACGTAGCTGCCACCATAATTTTGTTTCGCTTTTACTCATCTCTGTTTATCCAGCATATCTATTAATTGAACAAACTTTTTATGGCTCATTTTTTCTAGTTGCTTAGGTGTTGGTTTTCTGATTTTCTTCTTTGGCGATTTTTTCATGATGCTCCGTTGAACAATTAGGTCCACAATACAAATAATTAAACTTTTGTCCCTCGTGGAATCTAGCATCTCGCCAATATAATGTTTTAGTCACTTCTCCTCCACAGTTTTCGCATCTAAATGATACCATTAACAATAATCTTCTGAAACGTTAATTTTAGTGTCTGTAGGGTCTATCTCTTTTTGAGACATCCAAACATAACTTCTCGATTTTCCGTCCTCTGAACACTTCAAACCAAAATGAAGGTCGTAAGACATGTGGCCGTCTCTCTCAATTAAAGCCATTGCATTGTCTTGCTTATCCAATTGGTTTTCAGCAGAAAATTTAACTAACGGAACATCTGATTTAGCTAAATCTTCCTTTATGGGTGAACAACCCTCAAGAACATATACCATCATGCCCGCGAGAGCCGCTGCCAATATTATAGTCCAATCCATACCTTTATGTTTTCCTTTCATATAATAATATATAAGTATTACTCCTTGTCTTCAACCTTTTTCCCAAATAATTCTGTTTTTGCTTTTTTACTCAATAAAGGTATAAACTTATCTTTTATGTCTTTAATTTCTTTTATCACGTCCTGACGCGACATTTTATCAATACTACCTGTTATGATAGCTTTTCTGTCAATGTACAAGCCTGCTGTTTTTCCTCTGTGTATTTCTGCATTAATGGCAGCGGAAAATTGACCTTCTTTTTCAGCTCCATCTCTTAATCTAGCTAATTTAGTTAAATGGGTATTTTTAGAGGCCACATATTGTTTGCTTATTTCTATTCTTCTTTGTTCTATCGCTTTTACAATTTGAGGAAAATGTTTAGCGTTTTGCCAGAGAGATGCTCTAGTTCTTGCCTTTTTTTCACTAATACCTGCTCGTCTCGCTGCTTCGGCACCTGATATATTATCAGCTTCCCCATAAACCAATTCTTCAACAAATTTCCACTGTTTTGGGGTTAATTTCTTGTTAATTTTATCTAACTGTTTTCGAGGCTCTAAAACCTCAATTTGAGTCATTTTTACCGGTTTTTTGTCTATTTTGTCCATATCTTTGCATTTAAAGTGGGAATATACCACTTTATTTTTAACAAAATGGGAAGCCTTAAATGTATATTTTTACTAAACAATTTAGTGTTTCTACCATTCTAGCGCTTTAATTCCCATTTTTATGTTTATAAAAATGTTATACTGGGTATAATCCCATATTAAGTGTTATTTCCATAGTATTAAACATAATATTATGTAGAAAGCTGTTACATATAAAACCAGTATTCCCCAGTCCTCTTCAACAAAAGAAAAAGTGTCTATCACAGGATATAAAAGATCTTTTATCATTTCTGAAAATTTCTCCATCTTTTAGCCCAAAGCCAATTACCAAACTTAGTATTTAATGTGTCTAACCAATTAAATAAAAAACTGTGATATAACCATTTGTGTTTCATTTTTTACCTTTAACCTTTCCGCCTTTTCGTAATCCTCTCACAGATCTTCTTTTAAGTGTTTTTCCTCCTTTTTTTCTGACACCACCACCTGAAGTCGTGTCTCCTTTCATCCATATTCCAGGTGTGTTGTATATCGTGGACTTAGGGTTTTTCTTTTTAAATTTATATGTTCCTGGTCTTGCTCTTAGTCTTGATCTTCTTGGCATATTTTTTACCTCCTAATTTACAAATATTTTAACATATTAAAGTCGTCCTGATAAATATATTATGTAACCAAAAATTAAAAATAATACGAATAAAAATATAGTTAGTTCCCAAGTCATTTACCAAATACCCAAATTAATGTATAAATTATTAACATAGTAGCCATAGTTAAAGTAATTAGTTTTAACCATTTGTAAGGCTTTATATAGCGATCCTCTACATAGCCTCTTTTGTCACAACGTGGACATGGTGCAGGATCCATTAATCCATATATTAAAAAACCAGTTCCAAAACACATTTTACAAGTAATCTTCACTTTATTATCCTCATCCATAGTTCAAATATAAGCCAAAAAAAGATTAAGCCCCACATGTGGCCTGTTCTGATACAGAATAGTATATTTTCTTGATTAATACAATCGTCCATTTAATTCAGTTTATTTTTTTTTATAGAACCATCTGCATTATAAATATCTTTATTTTTTTGATTTTTTCTAACACCAGCAAGTTCGGCAGGGTCATTTTCTTCCGTAAGTTCTTTTGGCAGACTTATTACTTCCGCGTCAACAAGTAGATGCCAGGCCATTAACTGAGATTTTAAAAAATCCACTTCTTTATATAAGCCGCGGATTATTTCTTTCTGCGCTTCAATCGTCTTCGTGCTCTGCGCCAGCTGCTGCCTCGCTTCCTGCGTCCTTTGTGTTTGTTCTGCCACTTCATTAGTCAGAACGGATACTACTCCTGTTTTTATTTTCATAGTTAACGTCGACTCCTTTTCCTTTTTTTATGAAATCTTTTGTTTTGTTTGGATGGGAGGGATGCATGTACACAGTAAAAGGACCATCAGTACAACTAGCTAATCTCCAATCATACATAAATTTATATTTTTTTATCTGTTGTATTGTTTGATGTGGTTGATCATCTACACATTCTTGCATTGTTTTATATTCCTTATCAACCTTTATAAATTTAATATTATTCGGCGTTGCCGAGTTGTATTCTGATATATGTATTAACATTATTAACATAAACCATTTCATTTATTCTCCTTCGGTATCTGGTTGTTAACCACCATTTTAAGATTGGGTTTAGGTCGCTCTGTTTTCATTCTGTATAGACCTGTTTGTTTTGTAAAAAGAGTATCTTCTATGTGATTCATAAACTCTTGCGGTGATGAAAATGAAAATAAATTCCTTTGTAATTTTACTTTTGGATCTATTTTTTTTCTATGTGCCTCCAAGCAATCGTGCAATTTTTTTGGTAACAACACAGGTCGTTCACCGAAAGAAAATTGTGAGGCCAGGTTTAATAAAACATTGTATAAATGTTGAAAGTCGTCAGCATTTAGCTCTTTAGCTAATATGTCCGCAGCACGTTCTAAATGTTCGTGCAGACCAGTTAAGTTCCTGGGGCCTTGAGCCATGGTTTTTTTCTCCTTGCAAATTGGTTAAAAATACCTTATTTATAAAGTATAACCTCTCTCTCTTTATAAATAAAGGCTTATGTTGTTCTAATGTAGGCCTTTGTTTTTTAATTAAAGTTCATTTTCCAACAAATCAGTCACCTTATTTACAGCTTTTTCATGTAGTTTTTCTACTTGCTCACGGCTCACGACCCTTATTTGTTCTGGTTTATCAGGGTTTCTAAAGACACTTACTTCACCATCAGCAATTTTTCCAATCAACTTTTTAAGTTTTAAGACTTTTTTTTCGTTTTCTATCACCGAATACTGCCCTCCCATAAGTTACGTTTCTGCTAAATCTTCTGAATTTATTAAAAGTATCAGCATTATCTAATACCCATTTTTCTTCAGCAGACTTTTTTGTTTTATAAAATTTTTTGGAATAAGCTCCACGTCGTTTTCCATTCTCCTTGTAAAAAATCCAATGTTTTTCTGGAGAAAATAGTCTTTC
>VTLG01007818.1_pt1 | contig 26851 bp, 40 predicted proteins | sample 4694571 | NCBI WGS metagenome assembly VTLG01 (sample SAMN12604809, study PRJNA352737) | marine metagenome | biome: ENVO:00000447; feature: ENVO:00000209|ENVO:00000569|ENVO:01000036; material: ENVO:00002151; isolation source: viral sequences binned using virsorter ...
CCGCTCGGTGCGGTGGGGAAAAAATACCACGATCGGGGCCATGGCCACAGCAGCTCGAACAGCGGGATGGATCATCGGTGGCCACGATTGGTGCCCGGACCACACCGGGAAAAAACAGTTGTCTGACATCATATCTGGCGGCGACCTCTCTCGACGGCGCGAGGAAATAATCAAATTCCACCCCCTGACAGGAGATATGACGTGAGATACGGCACCCTCTCCATCGACGTGATGTCCAGCAGCGAACTATCCCCGTGTGCGAAATTAGTGCTTTGCGCGCTCCGAATGTTTGAAAACCCCCGATCAAAACGGTGCAATCCGTCTCAATCGCAGATCGCCGAGGCGATCGGGTCGGGACGGGCCACTGTCCAGCGAGCGCTGCAATCGCTGGCAATTGCGGGGCACATCCACATCGACGACAGCGGAAATCGAGCGTCATACACCCTGCTCGACGGAGCAAAACGAGTCAATAAAGTGACTCAAAATGAGTCAATGAGGATGACTCAAAATGAGTCATCAATGGCCTCAAAACGAGTCAGCAATGGCCTCAAAATGAGTCAGCATATAGATAAGGAAGAAAATAAAAAGAAAAATACTCTTAAAAACATCGACCGAGCATCGCGCCCCGACATCGATGACCCACTGAAAAAACTGCACAGAACCGCTCGAAAACTATGGCCTCGAATCTCGCGGAGAAAATACAACGGCGGGGAACTGACCAAATTGTTCCGCACCCACGGCGATGCCGTCGAGGCGGCGCTGGAGACTATCGCCCGCGACGGGAGGGACATACAGGCCGTCATCCCGTATCTCCGCACCATGCTGGCAGAATCACCCGAGCCATCACCCACACCGCCCCATCCTGACCGTCAGGATGCCAGTGACGACCCGTGGGAACGCCACGCGAGAGAGTGCTCGATCTCGAACATCCTCGCCATGCGAGGCGATCGAGAACCCTTCGCGGAGGTGGCATGATGGGCGTCAATACCGGGATTTCGTTCGCCCGATCGATGAGCGATGTCGAACCGTACATGCGGCTCTCGGCGGCCGTCGTACAGATGGCCGTGCGAGATTACGGCAAAGCCGTGCGGGCCGGGGACGAGAGACACGCGCAAAAAATCCACGCTGATGTGTGCTCCGAGCATTGCGCGTGGCGCGACTATCTGTCCATCGACGCGGACACGATGGGCGACCGGCTGCGGGCCATGCGGCGCGAGGTGCTGGATGAGGTGACGCCATGACGACGACACTGCCCACCCATCACCCGTTCGTGAGGGGATATATCTCCGACTGCATCCGCCGAGCATCGCGCCCCGACATCGTCAGGATGTCCTATGCCGGGGTACCGCAACTGCACCGATGGGCGAAACTGGAGGCGATGCGCGAGACAACAGAGCCGAGATCCGTGCGCCTCGTCGAGCGATTCGTCGACCACGTCATGGGCCTCGACGAGAGCGACCCGCCGAGCGGCGGCAACCCGTTCGCGGACTTTCTGCGCTCGACGCCGAAATCGAGCAAACGGGGGTTGCTGCTGACCGGCCCGCCGGGGACGGGCAAAACCACGCTGGCCGTGGCTGCGATGCGCGAGTGGTGCATTCGTACAGGCGGCCAGCGCACCTGTCGGTTCCTTGAATTCTCCGCTCTCATCGAGGCGATCAAGGCGGGGTTCGGCGATGATGCCGAGTCCGTCGATCTCACGGGGATCGCCGAGGGGAACGATTTCGTCGTGCTGGACGACCTCGGACAGGTGCGCTCCACGGAGTGGGTCCAAAGCCAGTATTACAGTTTAATCAACGCGCTGTACGTGGCGCAGCCCATCGTCGTCATCACAAGCAACATCCCGCTTGAGCGGTTCGAGCCAATGATTTCTCCGGCTGTGATGAGTCGGCTCGCTGGCATGTGCGAGTTCGTCGAACTCGCCGGGAAGGATCGACGCCTTGAAACGGCGCGTGCTTGAGGCTCTCATCGGCAAAGTCGATGAGGTGAAGGCGCGATACGAGCAGCCGAGAGAGCGTGCCGGTGGAGTGGCGGAGAGATGGACGGTGCATCGCGTCCAACCCCTGTCTGATGCCACTGCGGTTGTGATTTACGAGAAGGGCAACTCGCAGCAGCAGGTGCTGATGTGGTTTTTTTACGTGGACCGCACCGGCGGGGCTTTCTGGAATTATTTCATCCCGACGTATGACCATTTTCACGGGATGCAGCACGCCGCTCTGCCAGCTATGATGCTCGACGTGGAGCGACATAACACCGAGATGAAACTGTGGGAGCGAGAGAATGCCGCGCTCTCATCGAATCGTCTGGCTGTCACCGGATGACTGTTCTGCGGCGATGCGAAGGGGCGTCGTCGCACCGGTCGTCCATGCGGGAAAACGTCTCGGCGATCTGGGGAGATTCGCTGGCGGCCAGACAGATGGAGGGAGGACCGGCTATGGGAGTGGTCGCGCCCTCCCTCCATCACACTCACTGCACGAATCAAATGGAGGTACCGATGACAAAACCGACCGCACGATTTTACAAACCTCAAGAAGTCGCCGACCTGCTCGGCGTGCATCGGCAGACCGTATATGCCCATCTGAGAAAGGGCGAGTTCCCGGCGATCCAGTTCGGCGGACAGTGGCTGATCCCCATCGATCAGTTCGACGACTATCTGGAGTCGCAGAAACGGCGGTTCGCCGCTGCATGACTCTGAACTGCGCGGAGTGACGGGCGCTTAGAAATGTCCCTAAGTGCCCGTCACTGTGCCTCTTGAAAAAGAGTGCTTGACATATCAAGCGAGTGAGCGTATCTTATAATCATAAACAACAGTGACAACCTTCACAGGAGGAAGCACAACGTGACAAACATACAGACAGGGATTGAGGATATGGCGTACCGGATGATCGAACATACCGTTTTTGATGGCACATATCGACCATACCTTCCGTATAACCGAACGGAAGTACAGCCAAAGATCGAGCCAACAGTCAGACAAGTAATCAAATTGGTGTGCGATTTTCATAATGTGGATATCGGTCTGGTTGACCTAACCAGCATAGTAAAAAAACTCGAAGCACGGTTCGACATCCACGACGAAAGTGACTCTGACGAGGCCTAAAGAGCCGAAACGGCCAGAAATGGCCGTCAGTCACCACCACCACTCACAGGAGAATAGCACACCATGGAAAATATAACCATGAGATTGCCAATCGACGACAAGCGCCCGCTATACGACAAACGGCTGGATCCACGGGGTCTCTGCGCGGCGGACACCGAACCGCTGCCTGCCTCTCTCGTCATCGACCCTGAAAAACGCGAATTTTATACGGAAATCGACTATACCCCCATAACAGATCTGGAGTACAGCCATTGCTGGAGTTTTGAAATCTCACCATACATGGAGCGAGAAGCAGTCGTCGATCTGCTGTACGAGATCCGCCCGCTGGCCGAGCGTCTCATCGATGCATACGAGGAAGAGGAGGAGGGATGGGTCGATCTGAACGGACGTCGGGCTTTGAAGCGCATTGAGTCAATTTGCGATGCCACTTCCTCCGACCATGATGAGCATGAGGTCTGGGACGCAGAATCGTGGCTCGGCGACCTGCCTCCCGGTGACCCATGGGTGCCGACAGCGTCCACCACTGACGATGAGCTGGAGTCGATGGCCTCAAAAATAGAGGAGCAGGCCGCCAGCGTCTCTCCAAATATGTATCTCCATGGGGTGCGGGATTATCTGGAAAGACAACGAAGACTATGTTGGAATGAGGAATAATGCGGACTTATGAGCTGAAACTGTGGGGCCAAATGCACCGAATCCGCGCCGACTGGCGACAGTCATCCGGTTCCATCGAGGCGCAATATGAGGACGGCGAGTGGATACCCACGGGTTGGCAGGTCTGCGACTTCCAGTCCCCGGAGGACGCCATGCGGGCATACATCCTCGACGGCGAGGAGGAGGAAGAAGAAGAGGAGGGGGAATTTTTCTAATGCACGAAAAAACTTGGGGTGGGCGCCGCGAGGGTGCTGGTCGCCCACCCCTAAAAGAGGGAACACGGAAGATCAGGACTGTAATCTATCTCGATCCAAAGTTGCTTGCACGGCTGGAGCGCAGCGCAAAGAATCGCCGATCATCTCTATCCGAATACATCTCCCGACTGCTGTACGCCGCCGACTCATAAATCCCTGCTGGCCGTGACATCGACGACGCTCTGTCCGATGATGTACGCGGCCAGCACGATGGCCGTCGGCCACGCCAGACTCTCGGGCAGCATCGGCAGCGCAACAACACCCCCGGCAGTGGCAGCAACTTTTCTCGATACGAATTTTTTTATCAGTTCCATTATTGAGTCCTTTGGTTGGAGTTTAGATTCTGCGTGTGGCTCGGTACGCGTACGCGAAAACGCATGTTGTGACCCATAGGATTGTTCCGTTGACCGCTTCGTGTCGCCAAAATGCAATCCACTCGGGGTCATGGCCGCCGATCGGGAACCCGATAATCGAATAGACCTCGTACAGGATCGTGATGAAAATCGCCGCCCCGCCGGACCACGCGGCCGATTGTTTTGCCTCATCGCTGGCCTTTTTGGCCTTCGAGAGCGTGATGACCCGAGATTTTGCAGTCTTCGCGATCTTCCGAGTCTCGACGAGATCGGTGCGCGTCTCTCGGCTGAGGGCATTCGCCAGCTTGAGCTCTTTCCGACATTGGTCCAACTCATGCTGCGCCTGAGTATACCAGTCCCTCAACTGCCCGAAACTTGCGGCGTCGGACGCCTTTTTGCTGCGCCTCGGCATTAGCCATATCGCTCGATGAGTTCAATAAAAAACGCGAGCGCGAACACCGCAAAAACGATCCCGATGACCTTCCAGATCCAGCGGGTCACGATTCAACCGCGAGGGCTGGCGGTCCAGTATCAGCGTCGTCGCCGACGATCTTCGACAGGATATGCACTTGGCCCATCATCAAACACATGGACGGGTCTGCATTCATTAATGCCAACTTCCGCTCCTCCATCTGTTTCGTCAGGCCCTCAATCTCTTTCTGTGCGTCGTCTTTTGTCATGACTCCACCTCGTTGTTTCTCGTTTTTTTGAATTTGTGCGAACGCTTGCAACACGGCCCCCATGTTCCAAGCGTCCGCCGATTTCGATTCGTTTTTATTACGCACACCACCAAGGCCGCAGCGGCAGCGATGGTGGCCCACAACACAGAACTAAGCCGCCTCGCCCGCTGTGAGTGCAGCGGTTTTTTGCGACTCGGTCAGTGCCGAGAACCGCTTATTTTCTTCCTGTGCCAGTATTCCCTGAGTGCCGCCCTCGATGCGGTCATTCAGCCACCCCTGGATATTTGAAAACCGCTTCCCGCTGCCGCAGAGATCACGATTTAGGAGTGTCTCGACTGCTGCGCTAAGTGTCACTGTGTAATCTGCCATCTTCAATTTACCCTTCTCTAATTGTTTTTTATTGCATCAATCTCTGCGCGTAATTTTTGCAGCTCCGCGAGCAAGAGGACCGGCAGTATCGAGTATCGTACACTGTACGGTCGGCTCGTCCCCTGCGGGGTGCGTACCTCACGACCATCGTCGTCGGTGGAGACAACGACATCCTCTCGCATCTGCACCAGTTCGGGAATGATTTCGTGCACCTCTTCAGCGATGAGTCCAAAATCATCTGATGCCTCGTCAGGGTCTGGCCAGCCGTCGGGGCGTGTTTTCTCTGCGCCGAATCGATATGACCTCGGAGTGATCTGATAAATGAGCGAAGAATCAATTTCCAGATCTCTCACGGCCTCTTTGTAAAACGCGCTGGATGTCACACTGTGGAGCTCGTCTGACCCATTTATGTTCACGTCTGTACTGGCTGATGCCGCTAAGAGATTTGGCGCCTTTATTCCGCCATCCCCCTCCCACTGCATGAGGACAGAACTTCCGTCAACCCCGAGGAGTCGCAGCCTGACATTGCCTGAGTTCCAAAAAGCATCGAAGTAAGCATAGTCCGGATTGCTGGGACAGCCGAACACGATGTTCGAAGTGTTGGAGTCAGGTGTCAGAATGGACATGCCCGAAGCCGTGCTGTTCTCGATAACAAACGCGTTTCCCATGCTCGTCGCGGCAACTGACCCCGCAGAAGCAGTGTGAACATGCAGAGTGCTGTCGGGGGTGTCGGTGCCAATGCCGAGCTTCCCGCTCGAATTAAGCGTCATCGACGTTGAGCCGCCCGCCTTAAATCTCATATAGTCATTGTCGTGGTCGTGCCAAATGGCTCCCCTATCCACATCGGCAGGCTTTCCAAGGTACAGATTGGAGGTGTTAGACGCGGGTGCCAGAATAGTGACTCCACAGTGAGTGGAATTCTCGACAACGAGATCGTCGGCAGACGTACTGGGCGTCGCAGATCCCGACGATGCGGTATGGACATGGAGAGTACCATCGGAAGCTGCGATCCCGATGCCGACCTTATTAGTCCCACCGTCGACCATGAGCATATTCGCGTTTCCGCTGCTCTCCACACGGAAATCTTTGTCCGCACCGCCCTCGTTGAACACTGCGCTGCCGGTGGTGCTGATTGCTCCGTCGGTTGCCGCCGAGTTTACGAGGATGCTGTCTGCTGCCGCCTTCAGAAAGTCGTCATTTGCCGCCAGCGTTGAGACGTCTGATGCCTTTGTCGGGTCGCCGACGTTAACGGAAAAAGCCGCTGTAAATGCCATCTAAAACCACCTCGAATCTTTTGATGTTGCGTCTGGTGTCCCACTTGGGTCCGCGAAGCCGTTCGCGTCTGTCCAAAACCCGTGTTCCTTGCGCTGTGTGATAGTGGAGGAACCCCACGTCGGAGCCGTTGTGGCAGTATATCGGCCAGCGTAAAGAGATAAAATGTTCCACGCTCGGATCTTCGCCCGCATGTTGTTAAAATCAATATTAATATCCCTGACCATAAACGGCACACCAAAACCACTCGCGTCAGTGTACTTGCTGTAAATCAACCGAAACTGGTCTGTCGGGATTTTTGACATCCCCCTCGGGCCGATCCCGACAGTCGCCATCTCCGGTTCGCTGGAGAATGTGTACAACTCCCGCTCGGCCCTAACTTCCGCGTCCGCATCGAGATAAATCCACTCGAACTTCATTCGACGCCGCCGGCGCGTCCCGACGGCAGCGATGGCAGCATCGTCATCCAGATCGAAGCGGCCCGCGTAATTCAACGAGGTCGGGTCGTACCGATACTGCGCGACGATCTGGTTGACGGTTATGCGCTCGGGGTCTTTTTGAACGAGGAATTGCTTGACTCCGTCAGACCTCGACACCATGTCGAAGTCTCGAAACGTATCAAGGTCAGCAAGTCCCTCGATCCGATATTTGGGCGTGTATTTCCCGCCGACGATGACAATGTCCGCGAACCCCTCGATCAGAGCGTCGGTGATAAGTGCGCTGCTGGAAATCTCGACAGAGATGTGCCGGCGTGTTTTCAGCGATCCGATGTTCGCTTGCCACGCATCAAACGCAGTGGAATCAATGTCGCCAGAAGCCACGCCGAGGTGCGTCGTCAGGATGTCATTGACGATGTCGGGCAATTCCTCGAGCAGTGTGCCAGATGATGCGCCATTGTGGGTCGCGCCCTGCACGTTGGCCGTGACGACATCCGTCAGCGGGTCATATGAATCAGTCATAACGAACTCACCGTTCGTTAGGTCTGTCGACGCCGCTGTCGCTGCTGATCCGTTTTTATAGATCGCCTCGATCTGCTTCAGAGCGTGGCCTGCTATCTTGAACTGGCGCGTGCTTGTGTTGACGCAGAAACATGGGACCTTGGCTCCACCTGCTGCCGTTGACCTCCAATCCCCATATACCAGCGGGATGGCCAGGTTTCGGGATTTCTCTTCGATATTGGCATAGGTCGATGAAAAAAACTTCCCGGTTGGCAGCACCCGCTCGTCTTTTTGCCGTTTGTCGTCAAGCTCAAGAATGGCAGATGTGTCGTCGAACGAGACCCCGCCGGGGAACTGAACAGTGCCAACAAATACGGTCGCATAGTCGGACGAATTGATTCCTTGCCCGAGCTTGATCGTTACGGTCTGGTTCCCCCATTCGTACGTGTCCAACAGCGTGCTGATTTCGTTGTCCGCGTTATCCAGCTCAATCGACATTCTTGGCATAGTGACGCGAGGCTCCAGAAGCTGGCCCGCTGATAGTGTCATGGCCGACATCGAGAGCAGTCGATTCTCATACAGTGTGCCGTCACTGAAAATGACAGGGTCACGGGAGTACCGCAGCGTCTTGCCGGTCAATGAGACCTCGACCAGTTGTCGCCATTCTTGAACCGCTGCGGTTGTATTAAGGGCCATTACTCGGTCTTTTCCTCGAACACCAGAGCGGCAGTGGAATAATTTCCGATAAACTGGTGGGTCTGGCTGATCGGGGTCACGAGATAGCAGTACATTGAGTCTTTTGTCGGGCGGCTCGTCGGGTCGAGGGCCAAGACGATCGGCTTGCTGTTCCCGACCTTATCCATAACCGCACTGAGCTTATCCGTCTGCGTTTGGTCTTGCAACCGAAACGCGACCGAAGCCCGTCGGAATCTCTTACGCGCTCGAAAGAACGTCTGTCGCCCCGGCGTTCTATCCCCTTCCGATGGGTCGACCGTCACAATCGAGAAGCCTTGGTCGATGTTGCGACCCGCTTCGTAATACGTCCCCGCAGCGATGCGGCCTATCTGGAGATAGCTGTCAGAGTTCCCGGCGTCGGCCAGTGTGACCCGCCAATATCTATATGTTTGAGACAGGAAAAAGACGACACGCTCCAAGACCTCCGAATCGGCATTTGTTGCCATCGTGAGAGCCTGAGAATAGGACGGGGATCCCCATGAGTTTGAGGCATTCGCTTGCAGTGTCACCGTGGCGCTGCTGGTAAGGTTGAACGTGAACATCGAGAAAACAGTGATCTGTTTCGCCGAACCAAGGTCGAACACGATGTTCTCGGACGCCTTGCCGGTGGTTCTCCATGGTTTAGCAACGTGATCGTGGAGAACATTACTGGCAGCAAGATCTGTATTCGCCTGAGAGCTTCCGGTCACGGTGGCCGCATCCCATGCGTCGAGGTTGTACAAAAGTCGAGCGTTTGCCATTATACTGACGGGTCCGTGGTTACGCCGGTCTGATAAACGACCGAAGCGGATCGGAATGATTCCTTGTTGAGCATCTCGACGATGACCTCGCGGGCGTCTTCTTCGATGAACTGCTTGACGGATCTTGAGTCAATTGCATGAAGCTCAAAATTGAAGTTAAGTGTTGCCCCTTGGCCACCACCCCAGCCACCACCCTGAAACGAAGCGCCTCTGGGCGTGACGCTTACCATCTCAGGGCCAGCCTCGCCCGCCAGAAACATTGTGGGCGAATTCACGACGCCTTGGTACCCCGCCGCTGATCGACGGTCAATGCTCCATTGGACCGCTTCGGCGACCTTAGCGTTGAATTTGGCCTCGGCCTCTTTGCGCTGGTGAGTCTCCCAAGCCTGTTCATAGGCCCACTTATAGATCAGTCTGTTTATCTTTTGACCTTCTTCGCCGTAAATCCTTCCGCTCCTAATTGCCCCAGATATTTCGTGCAGCCCCCCTCCAGCCGCTCTGGTGAACCCAAGGTCACTGAGAGCAGCTTCAACCGCCTTTCTGCTCCCCGGCCTGTGGAAATTCTCAGTCGTCCCGACCCCCCTGCCCATACCAGCCTGTATAACTCTCCCGACAAGCGCCCGGTCTCTCTCCCCGCTATCATCGCTGCCGAACAAGCCGCCGATTTTGCCGCCAAGAAATGAACCAACTTTTGCCCCAAGCACCGCGCCTTGTGGCCCACCGAAGAACCCACCGACACCGGCACCGAGGCCACCCCCGATCATCGCCCCGGTGTGTTCTGCGCCCCAGCCCCTTGCTTGTGCGTCTTGCAGGATGGAAACGCCTTGCCCGACAATATCTTTGACCGATGACCCCATTCCCGCCGACATCCCCGCCCCTATCCGCTTGCCAAGCGCGTCACCAAGATTGTCCGATACGTCCCTGAAAGACGACCTAAACGAAATGCCGCCGAGTGTTTCCTCGAAGATGCCGGGGATGGTCTTGATCTCGGACTCCACCCCATCGGCAAAGCCTTCGCCCGTCTTTTTTCCGTGACTCTTAGCGTCCGCTGTCGTCTTCTTGCCAGCTTCGTTCATCTCTTTGACGACCACGGCTGCGGTTTCAGCAGTCTTTACCTCAATAGGCTTCGCGGCTTCCTCGGTATATTTCCGTGCCGTTTCTTTGAACCCTTCGCTTAGATTCGGCGCGACAACGGTGTCATAGGTGGCAACAATCTCGTCGCCAACCTTAGAGAATGACTCCGACATGCTTGTGCCCAAGTCGCTGGCGCTTTGTTCCAATGCCTCCCAATTCTCGTCGGTTTTCTTTTTCATCGTCGCCCATCGGGCCTCGACCGTCTCGGGGGCGTCAACCGTGAGCGGCGTAAAGTCGATATTGGAAATGGTCAGCCCAAAGTGTTCGCCGACGCTATTAACCTTGTCGATCAGAAAGTTGATCCCCTCGACGACGACCTCTGAGACAGCATTCCACCCCTGAACAGCGAGGGATTTGATTGGCTCCCATATCAAACCAAACGCGAACTTGAGAGGCTCCCAAACAACCAGCGCCGCAGTTGCAAAGATGCCGTTCGGACCAAAAAGACCCGCAAGCCACATGATGGCCACGTCTTTAATAGATGAAAACGTTCTGACGAACCCATCAACCAAGTTCGCAAGGAATGTTTCGCGAAATGATGTGTCACTGAAAATGGAGTCGATGGTGGTCCATATCGACCGGCCGAACTCAGTAACAAGGCGCAGGGCATCGCTGAACATCTCGCCGAGGCCGCCGATTCGATCCATCCAATCACCGAACGCCTGTACAGCGGGCGTGATGTAATCGGCCAATGTCCTCTGCATTAAGGGGAGAAACTTCTCGCCGATAGTAATCATCAACCCTTCGACCGCCGACTGTGTCGTCTTCCAAGCGCCCTGAAAGGTGTTCATTTTCTTTTTTGCCATCTCCTCGGCGGCGCCGCCTGAATTCTCGATCTCGCGTGTCAACTCGCGCAGCTTCCTCGATCCAGACCCGACCATTGCGTTGATAGCGCGAGACCCTTCGTCGCCAAAGAAAGAAATCATCTGCGCCGAACTTAATCCCGCCTTTTCGATGGCTTCGATATTGTCAGCGAGGGGCTTGAGCTTCCCTGACGAATCCATGAATTCAATCCCCATTTCCCTCAACGCCGCTGAATTCTCGTCTGTATTGGTCTGCATAACTCGAAGCATCGCGTTGAACGATGTCCCACCCCTCTCGGCCTGTATGCCGTTGTCGGCCATGATGCCAAGCGCAGCAGATGCCGTTGAAAATGAAACACCAGCAGCAGCCGCACCGGGAGCGGCGAAGCTCATCGCCGAACCCAGTTGCTCGACGGATGTATTGGCAGATGCGGCGGTCAGTGCCATGCCATCAACGACCGTGCCCAGTTCGCTTGTTTCCATACGCATCCCGCTCAAGACGTTTGACGCTATATCGGCGGCCTTGCCAAGCTCCAACCCACCCGCCGAAGCCAAGGTAAGCGTGTCCGGAAGAGCGGTTAGAATCTCATTTGTATCGAACCCCGCCATACCGAGGAATTGGATCGCCTCGGCTGACTGCGATGCCGAAAACGATGTTGTGCGGCCCATCTCTTTGGCTTTTTCTTCGAGCTTGGCCATATCTCCCGCGCTGGCGCGAGTAATGGCCCCGACATCAGCCATCGCTTGCTGAAAATCGGCGGCAACGCCGATACTCTTCCCGATTCCCGCGACGATCGCGGTCCCCGCAGCCGCCGCAGCCACGCCGACAGCAGCCCACGACAGCTTGACCTTGCCGAGCAGCTTGCCCATTCCGCCCGAAGCTTGATCGCCGAGCGTTTCGTTCATCGTTCCCGACAGAGTGCGAAGTCCTGACGATGCCTTATCCTGAAAATCAGCCTGTATTAGGACTGACTGCTTGGCGGCGCCGCTTAAGGCCATTATTCTGAGCTCCGTTGGGTCAGCGTGGCGGTGATTTTGGCGAGTTCGTCACGGATCACAGTAAACCCCTCCAGCACTGAAAATGATGTCCGCATCCGATCGTCAAGGGCGTAAGTCCGCTCATACTGCAATCCGGTTATGTGTTCGTAATAGATGCCGAACACGCTCCACATCTCTCTTGTGAATTTTGTGATCTTGAGCGCAGGGCATCCGATGTATGTCATCCCGTCGGGGTGACTTGGGAGGGTTCCGGCTCGGGCTTCCCCGGCGGGGTGGTTGCAATAGGCGGGGATTCGGCCACCGGCACACTCGGAACACGGTTCCCCGCATACAAACCATCGTATTCCGAGACGAAGTTTTTTAATTCGGCCTCCGTGGCGTGAGCGATTTCTCGCACGGCTTCAAAAATCTCATTAAACAGCCCCTCACTTTGATCGTTGCCAGTCGGATTTGGGAAGAACAGGCTAATCTCAACCACGTCATTCAGCGTTCGCCAGGTTCCTTCCTCGTCCTCAACTTCGATCCCCTTCCAATTGCGCGTGATCTGATCGAGGCGATGGAACATCTGTATCGACGGGATCGTCGCATTTCGAACCGACTCGCCATATTCCTCATGGTGCGCCCATGACGTCGTTCGACTGTCCCACCATTTCTTCAACTGTGTGGCCGAAAGCTCGTTGAGTTCGTCGATAGGTCTCAAGCGTTTTATCTCCAGCGACACCCGTTCCTCGTCTGGCAACTCGCGGTTGCCTTTCCATGTGGGCACAAACGTCACCCACTGGATCTTCATGCTGCCGAGCTTCATATCTATCCTTTCGTGTCAATGGACGGGTGCCTCTGTCAGACAGGCCGCGAGGGCCGGTCGAACGGCGTGACACGTCACCGGCACCCGCCCAAAGGATTGTGTCAGTTACTCAATCAAAGACAAGCGTGACCTCGTCCTCCCCACTCGACGAAGCGAGTGCGACAAAGTTCGCAGTGTATCGAATCATATCCGCGTCAGGACTGTCGCGCTGACTCGGGTCTAATTCGGTGACATTGCAGTTGATCTTGAGGCGTTTCCCTGTATCAGTGCCGAGGGTGATAAGCATGTCCTTCTGAACCTTGCGCCTGAACTCGGTAAAGAGGTGCGTCTCGTCCTTGCGGACCAGAAAGTCCAGCGACCCACTGACTTCTCGATACGCAGGGACAACAACATCAGTCGAGGACGAGCCGCCAAACTCCGTATTAAGAAGGTCGATGCCTGTCGAGATGGTAATGGAACCGCCGAGGTGGGTTACTGTCGTGCTGCCATTATCAAGCGACAGGCTGCCAGCGGTCCCGAAGAGCGGGTCGCCCGCCAGTGTGGCGCTTGGGAAGTACGGCTTAACGACATCGTTATCAGACCAACTCGTACTGGCGATTGTCAACGTGTTGGTCGCGTAATTGACGGCAGTTACCTGCACGTTGTCCGCCGACCCAACACTGAGGACGCTGTACGTGGTAAAGAAGTCCGCGTCGTCCACAATAAGGGCCGTCGCGGACGATCCCGCTCCATTTGCCAGAGTGTTGCCGGTCTGGATGTATTCTTTGGCAACGCCAGCGGCGTTCCAAGTGATGTAAGAATCGCCTGACCAGTTCAGAGCAAGCGTCTGAACGCAAGCACCGTAAACGCCTTCCCCGAGATCCGTCGTCGACCGATAGATCGAGGCTGACAATGCTGTCGGATCTTTGAGAAGCGAGTATGTCACTGACGATCCACCAGCCACCGTTTCAGTCCCAAGGGTGTGCTTGAGGATATCGCCGATGTCTGGCGCTGTGCCAGCCGATCCAGATGGGCGCAGTATTCCTGTCGCGTTCCACGGCTGCACCGGGGTCCGCGAGGTTGTCCGCTCGATTCGGCTGCGGGTGTTACGGCGGTCTGTGGGATAATCTCGACCGACCGGCGCACCCATCGTGATCGATGTCGCCCTGAACGCGTCCGTTGCTGCGGGTTTGACGGCTGTACCGTACGTCGACTCGGGCTTGAAAAACCCCACAAGATCCGAGCCATAACTGAAATTGTCGACTCCCATTTTTTCTCCTTACGAGGTAAATACCTCGATTGATATTGCGGCTCGTTGTTCGAATCGACCGCCATCGACGCCCACGTCAGAAACATCAACGCGCTCGACATAGGCTTGATCGACGCTGTCGCTCAACGTCGTTTTGTTAAGCAACTCCTGTACTGCTCTTACGGTTCGCCACAGGCGAATAGTGACCATTTCGGCCCCCGAATACGCCGTGCTGCTTTGGTTCCCCGCCACAATCACCTCGACCATTAAGTCGTGCTGCTGACGCTGTTCGGGGCTATTGATCGCTTCGGTGCCCAATGCAACCACGACGATGTTCACGTCTTTCGGGTACAACTCTTGAGGCGCACGCCAGTACGCTGACACAGCCGCCAGCGTGATGCCGTCATCGTACGAGGTATTCAGTGCCGCCAGCTTGGCTGACATTCCAGCAGTTAGGACGGTGATGATATTATTACACGCGTCCTGTGGATTTATCGTGCCTGCCACCGCTTACCTTTCCACGCCGCTTCGACGTCGGCAGAGAGATATTCGGCCCATCGCTTGCCGATTTTACTCTTTACGACAAACAACGGACGGCGCGGCATCTTCGAGGTGCCGTGCTGGTGGTAACCCGCGTAAGGAACGCGAGTGCCCAAAGACAACAGCTTGAACCCTTTTTGTCTCCGGTTGTAAACCGAATCCCTCGATCTCGCATTTGTCAGCGACTCCCGAAGCCGTCCGGTCAAAACCAGCAACGGACGACCGGGATAGGCTGAGTCCTTCCATGCTTTGTACGTGGGCGACAACGGTGCCCACGATCTGCCCGTGGATCGTCCTCGGGACTTAAACGAGGTGGCAACCTCGCCAAGGAAATCGTCACGGATCTTTTCAGCGGCTCGGCCACGGAACGGACCACGCGCCCACTTTCCGAGTTCGCCAGTGGACTCTTGTAATTCCTCAAGCCCTTTGACGCGGATTGTCAGCATTATTTTTTCGCCTTGGCTTGCGCTTTCGGCTTAGATGACGACGCCAGCGCAGCAGCGGCATCAGCCGCGTTCTCGTTCCTCGCCGCCATCAACTCGAAATAACCCGCACCGTCCTCGACCTTCTTCGCTGTTGAATCAATCGCAGCGGTGAACGCTTCTTCCTGTGCCGGGGTCGGTCGGACTCCCGGCGGCAAGACGAGTGCGGCCACATCTGCAACGGTACAATGTCCCATGGTGTCCTCTCAGGTTCTCAGTAAAGCCATCGAGCCGGCTGCTGCAACCCGCTCGACGGCAGCGGTCGGAATGTCATACGACCCCTGCTGTATGCCCTCGACCAACCGATTGCGTTCGGCAACAAGTGGCGCGATGACCTCGTCAACAGCGGCACCCGAAGAGCTATACGCCGACTGCTGGACCCTGATTGCCGACATTGTCGCGTTCAGGGATTTCAGCATCTTGGGCGCATCGCTCCCGGCAGTGTATGTGACAGCGGTGTTCGTCGTCGCCTTGAGTTCGACCCAAGGCTGAACTGAGACGACGATCTCGCCGTCGCTGTTTACGATGTCGTCCTGTGTGACCATATACCGCTGCGAATCCGAGGCGATTGTAAGGAAGTCGCCTCGGCGCACGGCGCCGGTCAGTGACCCGCTCGATGCTTTGAGCGACAGCACCGAATCCATCAAGTTAGCCGTGGCCGACAGCAGCGTGGTGCCAGCCAGAGAGCCAGCCGATTGGGCCACAGGGGCGGCATAACCCGCTGCCCGCAGCAGTGCGTTAATCTCCCCGAAATCTTGAGAGATCCACGCCTCGACCTCGGCTGTCGATGGGTCGGAGTTTGTGTCAATCACGAACTGCTGGACGATCGCCTGAACGTCAGACGCCTCGCAGTACCCTGTGGTTGATAGCGTTATCGCCATCGTTTATTTGGCCTTTGCTTTGGCTTTGGCTTTGGCTTTGGCTTTGGCTTTTGGTTTTTGCGGGGCATCTTCGAACAGCTCCATCGTCTCGGGGTCGAAGTCCGACTCGTTCACAATGGCGAAGTCCTTCCCCGCCTTGATTTTGACCGTTGTCACGCTTGGCATGTTTGCCTGTCCCCTCCCCCCGCAGCGGCGGTTTTTCTTTGCCCGCCGCTGCGGAGGGTGTCAGATGGTGAAGAGTTATCCGAGTATCCGACAGGCGAGTTCGGGACGGAGCAGCGTCGCGCCATACAGGACGTCATAGTCGAACTTCCACTGCTTCTCCTGACGGCTGACTTCGATCCTCATCGTCAGACCGCTCACGTCGTCAGTGACCTGACGCATCAGATCACTATTGAGGCGAGCATCCATGAGGGGCGACATTGCGAATCCAAAGGCATTCCGCTGGAACGCGACGTTGACGACGTGGTCCGCTGCGAATGTCAGAGCGGCATTGTCAGCAAGCGCTGCGGTCAGCGCAGGGGCGAACGTGATGGTCGACGAGGCGAAGCTCGAAACCACGAACTGCTGCGTTGAACCGGCGACGGTGAAGATGTCGCCAGCGGCTGGAGTGCCAGACCCACCGTCAACCGGCACAGTTGTGTCACCGACGGCAGAGCTTGCATTGTTCACCAGGTAACTCGTGGGCGGGACGGTGTCGTGCGACGGCACGTTCTGATCGAGGTGCCACGCTGCGCCCAGCTTGTAACCGATGTCGCCGCGATCGATCCCGACATCGTTACCTCTCCAACTTGCATCTTGGAACGCCCGCTGACTCAAAGCGTTGCCCTCGGCGTCGGAATCCAGCACGACAGCCCTTTCTTCCAGTGGGGCCTTGAAGCTATTGAGCTTGGCTCTTGCACCAGAGGTCCACGCGGTCAGGTCAGACGCGAAGGGAGTCGTTCCCGCCGTGCCAGCCTGAGAGTAAATCCCGGTATACAACCCGAGGATATAGCTGTCGACGTTGTTGGCGAGGCTGCGAACCGCTTCGTCGCCTTGGAGCGTGTTCATCTGGTCGACATCGATCTGCGTGATCTGTTGGTCGGTCAGGTAAAACCCTGCGTGCTTCCACTGGTTCAGGCTGATGGTTTTGCTCGTCAGCGCCGTGTCTCCCGCTGCGGCGAGGGTATTGCTCGGGCTGACGGACGCAGCCGTGATGTCGGCAGCGATGGGCACGGTGATCGTGTCGCCGTGACTCCGCGCCTGTGCGGAATAGGTTGAGTTGACCAATTGGGGCATGACAGCGTTCTCGCGGAGAACTTTGAGTCCTCTGGCGATGAGCTTGTCAATGATGGGCGTTAGTGTGTTTGCCATTGCGGCTTCTCCTTAGAGAAAAAAGGTTGACGTAAGTCCCTTGGACCCTCGGGGTCGTCATCCTCTTACCGCTCGGCAGATAGAGGCGGGGTGGTGCTGTGAGTGCTGCGGTGCTTCAGCCGTCGATGATTTCCACCTCACCGGCGTCCACTTCGTTGATGTATTTGCCAATCTCGGACCGGCGGATGCGCTGTTTGGCGGCTCCGTTTACCGGAACGCCGCCCGTTGCTCCAGAACCAACCGACTCGGCGAACAGGAACACATCGGAGACCTTGAGTTCGTCGATCAGCGAATCAATTCCCTGTGGGGTCTTTCCGTCGTCTCCCATGACCGGCTCACCATTGTCGTCAACACGGAACGCCGTCGCGCCGTCCCGCTTGATCTGCGGGCGCAACGCACGGATAATGTGATCGACAGCGCCGCCTTTTGCTTGCGCTTTGATGGCCTCGTCGCGTATCTGGTTCTCGATGACGTACCGGTCCAGATCCCGCTCGGCGGTGACCAGTGCGTCGGCTTTCGTCTTGATCTGTTCGTCGTAACTGGCCCGCATCGCCTCGGTGCGTTGCGACAGCAGTTCATCGATCTTGCCCTCGCTCAACAGTTCCTTCTCGGCAAGAGCATTGGCTTCCCCTTTCACTTCCTTAAGTGCTTGCTCGATTTCGTCTTGGCGCTTCTTCAATGCCTCGTTCTCTTTGTACAGCGCACGATTGTTGTCGCGGAACTCAGACAGCCGAGCGCGGTCAGAGCGGTCGGTCGTAAGGTGATACTCGTCGCCTTCGGCCTCGTAATGCTCTTTGAGTGCCTCGGCTAATGCTTCGTATTCGTCCGCAGTTACAATCGACTTAATCGCCATATTTATCTCTCAACTCCGTGAGGGTCAATTCTCGACCTTGCTGGTTCAGTAATTCACTGAGGGTGATCTTTTTTCCCTTGTACAACTCCAGTCGTCCCGGTCCAAGGATCTGGCGCTGCTCGGCTGCGGGCAACCCCCCGAATGTCTTGGCGAAGCTCGGGAGCGGGGCGGGCTTCCCGTCGATGGCGAAGCGATTCCCAAACTCCTCAAGGTCAGCATTTAACTCAGGGTCCACCACTGACTGTAAATCCTCAAGCGATCTGAAAATCGGCATCAGAGTCGTTCGGCAGTTCCAGTGCCATGGCGGCGAGCCGGGGAAGCTCATTGGCGTCCCCCTGAACGGTCGCCCATCCATTCGCCATGCGAATCCGTTACGGGAGCGGCACAACAGTGTGGTCCGGTTGTCGAGGACGGCCACCGCCTGACGACCTGACACCGTGTCCGTGTTTCGCGCATACAACGCCTCCCGCGTGGCGTTAGTGACCGTCTGTTGTGCTGTTCGTATCACCGTCTCAGCGCCTCGCTTGCTCTTGAACACCACCCCATCCCTGAAACCGGTTGCCCGTGTGCCTCGGACGAGTCTGAGCATATCATCCAGCGACTGCTCGTTGTCGACGGCATAAGCGAGGCTGTCATCCAAGTTTTGCTTTAGCCCGTTCCCTTGCCGTTGCCATCGAGTGCCGAGAGTGACCCCTTGCGGAGTATTCGGCGTTCGCGTGGTTTCGACGATTTCGAGGGCAAGCCCTTCGCCGAACCGTTTCGGAAGAAGCGGCACACGCGTCGTTTTGTCGACGATAGCAGCGACCGCCCCTTGCTCAACCATCGCGAAAGACGAGAGGGCCGCCGCATGACTCGACGCCATCGCGAGATAACTCGCGTCGATGGCTGCGTTCAGTCGAGTAAGCGTTGCGCTCAACTGTCGCCGTGTCCGTGGTTCGGCCCCTTTTATTTCTCGTACTATCTCCGCTTGCAGCATGTCGAGTTCGACAACCGCATCCTTTATCAGACCCGCTTCGAATCGAATGATTTCGACATCGTGGCGCGTCAGTGCTTCCTCGACCCGTTCGTTGAGCGTCGACACGCATTAGCCCTCTGCCTGAAGGACCGACTGCATCGCGCCCTGAAGCTCGAGGATTTCCCGTTCGTCCTGTGGTGAGACACCGGGGCGCAGCAGTTCACCCCGGTCGTACAAGAACATGAGGTTCTCGATCGACATATACCCACCCTGCACAATCTGCATCAATTTGACTGCCTCATCGGCGGTCATCGTCTCACCGAAGAAGTCTTTATTGAGCCGCACGTCAACGTCATCGGTGCTCGCTCCGACCCATGCGTTGAGCAGCCCGACTGCTTGCGTTAGCCCCCGGTCAAGCGTCTCCACGATGCCGGCCAGCGTGGCTTGATCGCCAGCAGTGCGGAGCCGTATAGCGGCTGCGGCTTCGGCGGCATGTTTCTGCTTTTCGAGAAGGCGGCCGCCTAAGGCGGCCATCTTCGCCTCGGCCTCGCTCATGGCCTCGCGCATCTCGCCCAGACCTTGGCCGCTGAATTCGAGGTAATACGCCTTGGCATCGGACGCCTCAGACCACCACGCCGTGCCGGGGCCGATAGTGTACCCATCGTTCGATTTCGGGAAACCGGCAGCGATGGCCGTCGGCAGTCCGGTATAATGCAGTCCGTGTGCATAGTCACAGGACAGCCGCCAGTGGTACAAATTCGCATTGACGACATCCATCAGCGGCGGGCGCTCCACAACGACGCCGACGCTGTTGGCGTTGACGACGACCATCGGGATATAATTAAGCGGCTGCCCCTGTATCGTCGGGACGACCTCATCCACAAGCACATATCGATCCCGACGCCCCGTGGGCGTCTTGACTGCGACGTATAACCTGACCGTGTACCGACCATCGTCGAGCGAGAGGACGCGGATCCGCTCTTGTGTTTCGAGCGTGTACATGTCCTCGGCGTCCGAAACGTGCCCCGCTTCAGCAAGCACAACCATCGTCGTCACAGAGCGACCGCCGAGCCGCTCAAGCCGCCAATTGATGATATTCTCGGCGGTGTATGGCGACAGGTACGGCCTCGACTCTTCGGTCGAGAAGTCGCAGAGGAGTCCGCAGCGGCCCACCGTCAGCACCTCAGACATGACGGTCTTGGCCAGTTGGCCGAACGACACATCGGTCAGCGTGGCGTCGGCAAGGTACTCGTCTGCGGCACCGGCAGAGATCTGCGGTGAACGCCGAAAACAGGCCCCGAGAAGCCCGTTTACCGTGCGGGCCATCGCATTGAAGTACAGCCCCCGCGACAGGTACGAGACATACTGTTCGGACGTCTGCGAGTCCAACCGCGGGACATAGTCAGCACCTCGCGCTTGCACCGCCGATTGTCCCGCAAATGCGTCACGACATTTCAGCCACGACCCCTCGGCAACGGCGTATTCGGCGGCTTTCGTATCGACAGGCATTACAGTCCTCGGAGTTGAGTCACGCCGCCGCCTCGGGCGTCCAGCATTAGGTCAGTGAGCGCCCAGACCATAGCGTCGAGCCGGTCGGGCGATTCGGTGGTTGCGGCTGTGTACGTGCACAGTTGGTCTTCGAGTTCAGGGAACAGTCCGACATGATGCACTCGGCGCTGTTCGTACAGGGCCGCGATCGGCTCCGCTCTGGTGATTTTCCCCCGGCTGGCCCGAACTGGCGTGTAACTGGCGTTCCGGTCGAGGGTGCGAATCGTATGCTCGACCATTTCGCCGCCCTGATTGACCTCGGCGACTATCCGGTCGGCGTTGTGGCGATAGTACGCCCTGAGAGCCGCTGAGGCCCACTCTGACGGCGTATAATGCCCCGAGAGGTCCTCGATTACATACGCACGGCTGTCCGCGACTCCAGCGACGACGATCCCGGTTTCATCAGCATCTCCATCTGCTGACACTGCGGGATCTATGCCCACCACGATGCGCTCCAAGTCGGGCGCTGCTGACCGGCGCGGGCCGTCGATGTCATCCCGCTGCCACAGCGCCCCCGGCACATCGTCGAGAATCTCGGCGTGTAACTCTTGCCGTCCGAGCCGCGTGCCCTCATATCTGTCGATGATGCGGGACGCGAAACTCTCGGCAAGATTAGGCAGGTTGTCGTATGTACTGCCCCGCGTGATCGTGGCATTCTGGTCGCCGACGAGTTCGCGAATAATCGGGATTGGCCTCGGGGTTGTCGTCACCACCGCCTGTGGGTCTTCCCCGAGGCGCAGCCCGAGGTCAAGATTGCTCCACGTTTCCTCGGCGTACCGATATTTAGCCAGCTCGTCCAGCCATGCAGCGTCGTGCTGCGGGCCACGCAGTTGGTCAGGCTCATCACCAGAGTAACAGACCGCGATCGCGCCGTTCGACCACGTTAGGCGGCGCTTCGACGGCTCATAGAGCGGCCTCTGTTCGCCGGCACAGGAGAGGATGCCGCTCTCCCCCTCGACCATGACATCACGGGCGTCGGCTTTCGTTTCGCCAATCAACGCGATCCTCTTTCGGCCTCGGGCCACCTGTCCGAGCACCCACTCAGCGCCGCAGCGGGTTTTCCCGTACCCGCGGCCAGCGAGGATGACCCACACTCTCCACTCGCCAACAGGCGGGCGCTGGTCTGGGCGCGCCCAAAATGCCCAACTGTGGAGGATTTCATTTGCCTCGTTTTCGCTCAGTCGCGACAGCAGTTGTGTCCGCTCCACCTCTGGCAGCGAGGCGAGCGATTGCGCCAGCGAGCTTGTCGACGGCACCGCCTCCGTCATGTATTGTCGTCTCCGTCGTCTGTTCGATTCTGTCCGTCTGGCCGAGGCGGTTTTTCCCGAGCCATACGAGCATCGCTGTTTTGCCCCTCATCGCCTGATCGAACTGCGCCCGTCGCAGCGAGACGTCCCCCTCGGCGATCCCGCGATCGTATGCCTCGCGAAACTTCTTCTCTTTCATCCGCGTCACGAACGTCGACCGAGCGATATCCAGCGCCCCGGCGATCTCTTCCCATGTGCAACCAAGTCGGGCCAGTGCCCGCACCTGCTCGGGGTCGATAGGGATGCGCTTGCGAGACATTTCGCCCTCAGATCCGTACCATTAGACGCGAGGCCATCTAAACGGCTGCCTTTTCCTTGTTGTCGGTCTCCAGCACGGCCGTTTTGCCTGTATACTGCTCCCACCGCTTGACTGTCACGTCAACATATTTGGGATCGATCTCCATACCAAAGCACCCCCGCCTTTGATTTTCTGAAGCGATGAGAGTCGTTCCCGATCCAATAAACGGGTCATAAACATCTCCGTCTTCGGTTAATGTTTTCACAGCCCATTCGGGCAAGTGTGACGGGAATGTCGCCTGGTGGACCGAGGACGCTTCGTTGTTCCGTTGCATTTCTCCCATGTAAACATTTGGAACTGTGCCTCTAAAGTTTGCCGTTCTTATCGCCCGAGAAGGTCTCTCGTCCAAAGTAAAAAAATATAGGAACTCGAACTGTGAATTCATCACATTTCGAGCCATCGCCGGGGCGGCGTGACCTTTATCCCAAACGCCAACATCAACGAAATTGTGGCGCATTTCATGCAGGTATTCGATGCAGGATATTTTATTGTTAGCAAGAGATTGAATATTTACCACCACGATTTCCGCGTGGGCCATAGCAACAGACGTAAATCGTATCAGAAAATCACGATATTCTTCTTCCGTTTTATCGTCAGAGTCGTTGGCATATTTGCTATCAATTAACTCTTTATTGGCGCCAAGCTCGGCATTTTTGCCCATATTGTAAGGCGGCGATGTAAAACAAATCCTTGCGAATTTCCCGTTCATCAGCGTCTCGACGTCGGCCAAATTGGTCGCATCGCCGCACATGACGCGATGGTTTCCCAATATCCACAGATCTCCCATCTGCGTTATTGGTTCATCGGGCGGTTCGGGTATGGATTCGGGGTCGCCTTGTGGAAGTTCATCCGCTTCCTTGACGAATTCGTCCAACCATGAATCCATGTCCAGATCTGGAAGATCGGGAACGGTCCATTCTTCAAGATCAATCCCAGTGCCATCGAGAAAATCATATAGCCCCTGCCCATCAACGCGGCCGTATCGACTGACGATAGCGAGCAACTTTTCCTTCGCGTCTTTCTCGTCTGCTGCATCAATTTCAACGACCGGAATGCCTTCCACTTTCCACTTTTCTTGCTCAATGACTCGAACGCGCTGATGACCGTCGAGCAGCTTCCATTTATCGGTGCCGTTACGCCAGGCAAACACAGGCACGCAAAACCCCTTCTCCAGCATCGACTGTCGGAGCTTTCCGTACTCGACATCACCGAGTGACTTCAGGCTGCCTTGGAACGGTTCAATCGCAGACAGCGGGACGCGGTCCAGCTTCTCCTGTGGGTCACAGGTCACGGGCAGCACGTACGTGTCGGTTTCGGATTTCGTCACCATCTCAGCTCACAAAAACCGGCCCGCCACCAGCGAACGTGGCAACCTCTGGAATGCAGCCGATCGACAAGATGTGTTTCTCGAAAAACTCCAGCGCCTCGGATCGCGTCAGGCCATCTCGATCGCACAGGATGTTGATGATTTTTGCCGACGAGTACACGATCGCCGCATCGGAGGAGACGATGGCGTCGTCGTACCCCACGAGCATGATCGCACCCACTGGCGGCTCGTCGCCCATTCATTTCCCGTTCCTATTGTCCCATTTTACGAGTGAGCCGGGACGCAGGTCGAGATGGACGAACGTGTCATATCTCCCGATCCCTGTATACCCGCGTACCTGCGCCTCGACCGCGAACAGCTCGATCGCTCTGGCCAGCCGCTTCTCGTCGGGCACGTTGGCCAGCAGTGGCGACGTCAGGTTGGGCTGCACGTCGGTGGCGAACTCGAGGTGCTGGCTTTTCCCCGCACCCCCGACGGCCTCATTGTGGACGCGGCTCCGGTACCCGCTCGTAATTTGCAGTGGCGCACCCCACCATTCGCGGAGACCCTGTAACAGAACCATGTGCCGCCAAAAACGTTCTCCCGGCGTGAACCCGGCCAGCACCTCGCCCCACGTAAAGTTCGGGATATCGTCGCGAAGGACCATGTTTTCGTCGGGAGTGACGACGCGAGGGAGTAACGGCGGGGCAGCCCGAGCACGGCCGCTTTGGAGCCACCCCGCCGACACAGGAGGATAGATGGATAGTGACCCACCTATCGCAAAAATATGACCGACGACGAAAAGACACAACTCTTTTTCTCGGTCTGGCGATGACAAGGCTTGCCAAGCAAGGCGAAATTAGGTACATTAGGGGATACGCGACCATTACACCTCTTACACAGGAGACGATGATGGAAACGGGAAATAACGGTGCAGTTGCAGTTCAGGCTCGCCCCCCCGACATAGATCCTCTGGCAGACGATGGCGGTGAAATCATCACCGTCGATGACCGATTCCGCGCCTGTCGCTGGCATCACGCCGAGCGGCAAAAACTCCGAGATCGAGCGCGAGCCGAAATCGAGCGGGTCGAGCAGTGGCTCGAACGCGCCGAGCGCGGGCCGACGCGAAAAATCGAGTGGCACACGGAGCAGATCCGTCAGGCGTATCGCGGCAGCGGGCAGACGAAGCCCGACCGATACCCGCACGGCACCGTGCGACTCCAGCGGGGTCGAGAGCGCGTGGAGATCACCGACATCGACGCGCTGGCCCCGCAGTTTTTCCATGCTCCCGCCGATCCCCGCCCCGACCTGCTCGCGATACGAAAGCACGTCCAGCGCAACGGCGGCGAGTGCCCCGACGGCGCGGATATCGTGCGCGGCGAGGACGTGATCGTCGTGGAGGTGCACGATGATGCTGAGTGACCCCATCGCGCTGGCACTGGCGCGGCATGAGGCTGCCGACGAGGCGTTCCAGAAATCCGAGCGCGACCGGTTGGCCCACGAGGACGAGCGAGAGCGGTTTCTCCTCTCGGCCGTGGACATCGAGTACACCGACGAGGACGCCGCCGCAGCGCGGGCCACCGACGCACCGATGGAGGTGGACGATGCACCCGCAGCGTGATCGTGATACCGCCGATGTGGTCGCCAAATGGTGCCTCATCATCGCGGCCACATATCTGTCCATCCGTATCATCCCCGCCCTCATCTCATAAAGAGGAGCCGTGACATGCCAATAGAAATCCATGGCCGCTCATACCTGACTGTGAACGAGCGGATGCAGCGGCTGAAGTCTGACTGCGGGCGGGATTACTCCGTCGACACTCAGATCGTCCATTTCGAGGGAAATCGGATCGTCGTTCGCGCCGTGCTCGAAATCGCTGGCGGTCCAGATGGGTTCGCTCGGCGTTACTCTGGCCTCGCGGAAGAGGACAGGACAAAGGGATCGATCAACCGAACCTCGGCGCTCGAAAACTGCGAGACCTCAGCTATTGGGCGGGCACTGGCTGCGGCGGGATATGGCGGATCCGAGTACGCATCAGCGAACGAGGTCCAGCAAGCGATCCAGCAGACTGGCCAGCAGACTGGCCCGCAGAACGGCAATGGGCACGCGATGGCTTCGCTGCCCACCCCGCCATCGAAAACATCGCTCATCGAGTCCATCGAGAAAGGGGAGCGGCTTCTTGGGCGCCACCCCGCGCACGATAGCAATTCGAGATCCAAACACCTCCGCACAGGCAATCTGGAGGATGCCGACATCAAGGCGCTCGCGGAGTACCTCGATCACCTCCGACGGGAGCACGCCAACCGGAGATCGCACGACCGAGAGACGGCGATCATCGCCGCAGAACTCGACGGCGAGGCCATCCACAGCCAATACGACGAGTAAAAAAGCCGGGGCGGGGCACTCCTCAAGCCCGCCTCGGCGCCCACCATCGACAGGAGATAGAGCAGATGCCATACCGAAATGAGTGCCGGGTCCGTGGCCACCTCGGGTCCGAGCCGAAAATCAACCAGACGAAATCGGGCACACCCGTCGCCAATTTCTCGATAGCGACGACGATCAAAAAAAAGGACGGCGAGGAGAGCACGACGTGGCACCGCTGCGTCGTGTGGGGCGAGCCGGCGACATGGTGCGAGACGTGGCAGAAGGGCGATTACGTGGAGGTTTGCGGGTCCTACTCATCGCGTACGTGGACCGACAGCGACGGGGCCGAGCGCGAGACGTTCGAGCTAACCGCGATCCCGTTCAATGGCGTGGAAAATTTCCGCGATTTCGAGCGTCGTAAAGGCGGCCAGCAGCGGGCGCAACAGCCGGCGCCAGCGGCAGCGTCCGACGACGATCTGCCGTTCTGATCTGATATGTACCTGAGGAGTCCCGCCAAATATGATATCTGCCTCGCGTGCGACGAGCCGAAATGCCGCTCGGTGCGGTGGGGGAAAAATACCACGATCGGGGCCATGGCCACAGCAGCTCGAACAGCGGGATGGATCATCGGTGGCCACGATTGGTGTCCGGACCACACCGGGAAAAAGCAGTTGTCTGACATCATATCTGGCGGCGACCTCTCTCGACGGCGCGAGGAAATAATCAAATTCCACCCTCTCACAGGAGATATGACGTGAGATACGGCACCCTCTCCATCGACGTGATGTCCAGCAGCGAACTATCCCCGTGTGCGAAATTGGTGCTTTGCGCGCTCCGAATGTTCGAGAACCCCCGATCAAAGCGGTGCAATCCGTCTCAATCGCAGATCGCCGAGGCGATCG